>Ga0209415_10004481_pt1 | contig 25572 bp, 30 predicted proteins | sample PeaSoiSIISIP2007_FD_187696 | JGI IMG/M metagenome (GOLD analysis project Ga0209415, IMG submission 187696) | Peat soil microbial communities from Weissenstadt, Germany - SII-SIP-2007 (SPAdes) (version 2) | ecosystem: Environmental > Terrestrial > Soil > Wetlands > Peat | place: Germany... | reverse complement strand
GTGCTCCCCCGTAACTGGATACTCATCGTTCTTTGAGAGGAATGCCTGGTCGATAGGCTTCGTCTTGTAACCCATTTCGCGCGTCATGTGTACGAATCATGCTGGCCCCGAACCCACATTATAAATCTGTTCTCAGGGCGCCGACTTCAGCGCCTGGTATCCGCCGTCCGGCCTGATCTTGTACACCGTGATGGGCCTTATCACGAATATCCCAACCTCGACGACGCCCGGAATGGCGACGAGGTCCCGCTCTAGCTGCTCGGGCCTCTCGAGCGGCGCGAAGAGCGCGTCCATCAGCAGGTTCCCGTTCTCGGAGTACGCCGGGAATCCCCTCTGGTCGAGCCTTATCCTCACGTCCTTGCTCCCCTCCTTCTTCAGCCTCGAGGCAGCGGTCTCCCGTGCAAACGGCGTCACCTCGATCGGAACTCGCACGTCGTTCATGCAGAGCTTCTCCGCGAACTTCTTCTCGTCCGCGACGATCGCCGCGTTCTTGGTGCTGCTCAGGAGGACCTTCTCCTTCAGCAACGCCCCCCCTCCGCCCTTGATCATGTTCAGCTTGCCATCGACCTGGTCCGCCCCGTCGACCACCTTCACGACGTTCGGCGTCGTGAGGGGCACCGTCCTGAGAGACAACTCCATAGCGACGAGCTGTATCTGCAGCGAGGTCGGGACCCACACCGCCTCCACGCCCCTCTCTCGCATGTCCTTGACCATGACGGGGAGCAGCCTCGCGACCGTCGACCCGCTTCCCAGGCCCACCGTGTCGCCGTCCTTGATGCCTGCCGCCAGCTCCTTGCCGAGCGCTTCCGAATGGGATGCCGCCGCGCTCAGGTGCCTTCGCTCTCCTTCCTAGAATCTATCTGCTCGAGCCTCTCGAGGGCTTCCATGACCTCGTCGCGGATGGCCCTGACCCTCCTCTCGCCCTCGGTGTCGTCCCGCTTCGGAGACTTGCGGTCGACGGCCCTCTCGAGGTCCTCGCCCTGGGTGGAGTGAGCCGAGACCGTCGCCGCCACCGTCGGCGCCGCCGACTTGGCCCTGGCGCTGCTGGCGGCCATCTGCGCCTCCAGGCTCTTGGAGTCCTGCTGAGAAACGTTCGGAAGCCTCTCCTTGGCCTGGTCGAGCCTTGTCTCTATGTTCTGTATCTTCTCCCTGAACAGCGTCACGAGTTCGTCCCTGAGCCCCTCGAGCTCCCCCACCTCGACTACGAGCTCCTTGTCCCTCAGCTTAGCCTCCATGTCCCTGATCTGCGAGCTGTATCTCTTCGCGATCATCTCCCTCTCCTCGCGGGTGATCTTCCCCTCGTTCTCCGCTTCGTAGATCTTGGTCAGGGCCGCTGAGAGCAGGTCTCTCTCCAACAGAAGCGTGCGCATCTCCCTCCTCGACCTCTCGAGGTCGTCCGCGGTCACCGTCTTCTTGCGAAGCTGGCCCGCCTCGTCCCTCTGCACCACCTGCACCTTCCGGTTCTTGCCCCTTGGGTAGAATGACGCATAGGAGATCCCGAGACCGGCCGCCCCACCGGCCGCCACCCCGATCAGGAGAGTCGTTGGGTCGAAGGACATCTGCACCAGGATTGGAGGCGGCGGGGATATTAACGTTCGCCGGGTTTCGGGCCATCGGGCCCGAGCTTCTCTTCGGCCTCCGGCCGCCGTCCTTCGACCTGACCTTCGCCGGCAAAAAACCTAAAAGGAACGCAGCGTCCGAATCTCCCGACGATGAGGTAAACGCCGTCCCAGTCAGAGGCCCAGATAGCTCCGGGCCAGATGATGAACTCGCGACGATACTGAGTCATTCACGCCACAAACCCCGCGGAACCTTTTCAAGAGAGATTCGCCCGGGCGAGGGACAAATGCTTGTTACGAAGGGCGTCAAGGTCCACGCTGACACTCACCGGGTCCTGAAGGCGATGAAGGAGAAGAACCGCAGCAAGAGCATGGACGATGTCATCAGGTCTCTCATCAAGGGGGCGACCGGGAAGAGCGTAGAGGCGCACACCGCCGTCAAGAACAACACTCGGCTCTCGTCGTTCGCCGAGTAGCGGCAAGGCGCAAGATAGAAATAAACAAGTCTGCGAGGCAAGCCAGATGGCGAAGTTCAGCGGAATAGTCGAGAGGAGGCTCCTTACCGTGACCGAGAAGGAGAACGAGCTCACGCTTGTCTTTGAGGATAACAGGTTCCTGTTCGTGTCGCTGAAGGACGGAAAGCTCCACTCCGAGAGCGTCCCAGAGTGACCTAGGCCTTCGAGCCTAGACGGAGATGGCTTCTTCGCGGAAGCCTGACCTGTCCACCGTCAGGAGGTCGATTCCGTTCCCGCTCATCGCGTCCCTCTCGATTGCGGCCCTTATCGAAGCCACAGTGAGGTCCCGCGCGTCCTTCTCAGACAGCCCCGCCTTGTATCCCGTCTCTATCACTCCCGTGGCCATCTCGGCTCCGGTGCCGACGGAGGCGTACTCGTCGGCGATGAGGCTTCCCAGCGGGTCGAGCACCCACACCCGGGGCTTTGCATCGACGCCGCCCAGGATGACCTGGGTGAGCAACGGTGAGAACCTCCTCTCGAACATGATGACAGATGTCAGTTTCGCGACAGCGGAGGCCTTTAGCGTCCTCTTGGCCTCGAGCTCCTTGAGCTTCGCGTAGACGCCTACCTCCTTCACGAGGTTCTGCATGTCCGCGACCATCCCTGCGCATACCGCCCCGACGGTGTCGGTCACCCTGAAGACCTTCTTTCCGCTCTTGCTTATGACGTAGTTCCCTAGCGTGATTCTCCTCTCTGCCCCGAGCACGACCCCGTCCTTGTAGGTCACTCCGACCGCGGTTGCTCCGGGGATGTATGCATCAAACGACATTTGCTAATGACGACCTAACAATCGCCGTTGACACGGTGTTATTAGCTATTTTGCTCGCAACGGCGCGATTGAGAGCAGCGTGGCCTCCCCGCGCTCCGCGAACTCGTAGTCGGCGGACGTGAAATGCCTGGCGACGTGGAGGCTGGTCCTGAGGTGCTCCGTGACATATGGTATGAGGAGCGCTGAAGGCGACTCTGAGAGGCAGAGCACCGGCGCAAGCATGTCTGCCAGATGGACGTCGGCCCTGGCTCCGGTGGCGTAGGCTGACAGGAAGCTCTCCGCGGCCTCCCTCCCCACCTTCTCCGCCGGCTTCGCTCTCGCCCCTATCGAGTCCCCTCCCAGGTAGCATCCGCCTCCCACCATCGAGACGAGGATCGAGCTTCCCGGCGATACGGAGTCGTCCAAGGACACGCGTCTCTCCAACACCTCGACACCCCGAGGTCGAAGCGCTAAGACGGCCGCCCTCGCCTGCCTCTCCGCGACGCTCACAGGAAGCTTGCCGCATCTGCTGACCAAAGAGACGACGGCGGCCCCCTGGCCCTCTCCCTCGCCCCTCTTGGAGGCGAGCTGGAGCGGCTCGACCCGCTCGCAAGCGTCTATGTGGACGCTGGCCCTCCCGCCTCCGTTGGGGTAGTAGCCGCGCTTCTCGACCTTGAATGAGAACCGTATCCCGGCCGCGCTCATCGCGGGCGCGACCACCCGGTCAAGGTAGTCCGAGGTCGGGCTCCAGGGGACGTCGGTCCCGCCCACGAGGTCAAGGTCGTAGGAGCTCCCCATCAGCGAGACCGCGGGCACCACCGCTTGGAGGACCAGTGGGATGCTCGCCGCCGTCCCGAGGTCGAACGAGCCTCGCGCGGTCCCGACCTCCCCGGGAGAGAAGCTCACCTCCGTGGAGCCGACAGCCGCGCCTTCCACCTTCGCCGAGCAGATCTCGCCCAATATCTTGATCGTCGCCGAGTGTTGCGGACGCAGCCCCGGTATCCTCCTTCCCGCCCTTATCTTCGTCACATGGATGGGGACACCTAACACCATCGAGAAGCAGACCGCGGTCCTCAATATCTGGCCCCCTCCCTCGCCGAATGAGCCGTCCACCTCCACCGTGGAGGCAGAGTGGGGTGGAGGGCGATGCGTTCGCGTCGTGATTGCTGAACAGCCGCAAAAACCGCTTAAATACTCACCGAAATCCCGCAAGCATAGAGACAGTTGACCGTCGGCGTACTTGTGGGAAGATTCCAGCCTTTCCACAACGGACACCTCGAAGCCGTGCGCTATGCCCTGAGAAAGGTCGACTACCTGTACATCGTGATAGGGAGCTCCCAGAAGAGCCATGAGCGCGACAACCCGTTCACCGCAGGGGAAAGGATCGCGATGATCAAGGCGGCGCTGGATTCTGGTGATGTGGAGCCCGGAAGGTGGATGGCGATTCCCATCGCAGACACGGAGTCGCACGCGCTATGGCCATCGATGCTGAGGATTACCGTCCCTCCGTTCAGCAGGGTATTCACAAACGACGGCCTGACCACGAGGCTCCTGAAAGAGCAGGGCTTCAGGGTCGACGCCGTGCCGTACCATCGGAGGTCCAGCTATTCAGCGACAAATGTCCGTAACAGAATCCTAGAGATGAAGGAATGGGAGAAGCTCGTGCCCGCGCCTGTCGCGTCCATGGTGAAGGAGGTGGGAGGCGTGGAGAGGGTGAGGAGCATGATTCACAAGGACCTCGAAGGGTAGGACCGAGCGACCGTGCCTACCTCGACCGTCCGTCCGAAGAAGAGGCTGCTCATGATACCCGGGCCAACAAACGTCTCGGACAGGGTCATGAACGCGATGCTGAAGCCCATGATAAACCACCGGTCTAGCGATTTCACCGCCCTCCTCAGGAGCATCACCGAGAAGGGCAAGTACCTCTTTCAGACGAAAGAGAACGTCGTCACGATAACCGCGTCCGGGACGGGGGGCGTGGAGGCCGTCGCCTTCGCCCTCGTGCGTCCGGGCGACAACGTGGTCGTCCCGGTCTACGGTGAGTTCGGCCAGCGTCTGGCAGAGGCGGTGGAGCTCGCCGGTGGGAACGCTGTGAAGGTCTTCGCGGAAGCCGGCCACGTCCCAAGGATGGATGACATCAAGGAGGCGATCAGAAGGGTCGACAAGCTGAAGGCCGTCTACCTGGTACACAACGAGACGAGCACTGGCTGCGCGGTCCCGTACGTGCAAGAGCTTGCAAAGCTGGCGCACGAGAGGGATGCCTTCTTCGTGGTGGACGGCGTCTCCAGCCTCGGGGGATACGCCATCCCCGTCGACGATTGGGGCGTTGACATGTGCGTGACCGCGAGCCAAAAGTGCCTTGCGGCGCCTCCTGGCCTCGTCCTCATCTCCCTGAACAGCAAAGTGGCGGCCTTCCTGAAGAAGACCCCCCCGACCGTGAGGTACTTCGATCTGGGCAAGCATCTCGACTTCCTGGAGCACGGCTACACGCCCTTCACGCCCGCCGTCTCGCTGTATTACGCCCTCGAGGAGGCCTTGTCTGTCCTGGTGGAGGAGACGCTCGAGAAGAGGGTGGAGAGGCACGCGAAGTGCGCGAGCCAGCTCTACTCGGCGATGGAGTCAATGGGGCTGGAGGGCTTCGCGCACAAGACCTGCAGGTCGAATACCGTCATCGCTGTCAACTACCCGAAGGGCGTAGAGGACGAGCGCTTCAGGGAGGTCTTGAGCGACGAGCACGACATCGTGATTACGGGCGGATTCGCCAGCCTGAAGGGGAAGATCTTCAGGATCGGCTCGATGGGAGACGTCACGAGCGCCCACATCCAGAGGACCGTAGATGCGATGGCGAAGACATTCTCGAAGCTCGGCTACTCCGTCGACCCGAGGAAGGTCGCCGACGTGGTTACGAGAGGCTCGTAAGCACTAAGCATTTAAACTGACTCGGAACGACGATGGGTGTTTCATACCAAAATGGCATTCGCGAAAGGGACCCTCGTTTATGTGAACTACACCGCCAAGGTGAAGGATACCGGCGAACCCATAGAGACGACCCTGGAAGACGAAGCCAAGAAGCTGAACATCTACGACTCCGACCGGAGGTACGAGCCGCGTCTTGTTGCCGTCGGGGAGGACTGGGTCCTAAAGGGCCTGGACGAGGAGATCGCCAAGATGGACGTCGGAGAGAAGAAGACCGCCGAGCTCCCTCCTGACAGGGCGTGGGGCGGGCGAGACCCGGCGCTTCTTAGGATGGTCCCCCTCAGAAAGTTCGGCGACAAGGCCGACGAGCTGCGCGTGGGAGACGAGGTCGAGATGGACAACCGCGTCGCGGTCGTCAGGTTCATCGGCTCCGGCAGAGCCCAGGTGGACTTCAACCACAGGCTCGCGGGAAAGACGCTGATCTACGAGATAGAGGCGATACGCAAGGTCGAGCCGGGAGAGGACACCATTCGCTCCCTGATGAAGAGACGGTTCCCAGGCGAAGGAGAGAAGCTGGTGTTCACCCAAGACGCCGGAGACGTCTCGGTCACGGTACCCGACGAGGCGTTCCTGGTCGAAGGCCTGCAGTTCATCAAGAGGGGCATCGCGAACGACATTCTGCACTTCATCCCCGAGGCGAAGAAGGTCACGTTCACCGAGGTATACGCGCGCAAGGAAGAGGCAGCGAAGGGCAAGGCCGAGGGCGCTGCTGAGAAGGCCGAGGGCGCTGACGAGGAACCGGCCGAGGACGAGGCGCCCGCGAAGAAGCAAGAAGCGAAGCAGACGGCCTAGCCGCGTCAGATTACGCCGGTCTTCCTGGCGAGCTCCCCCGCAGCCTCCCTGTCGAGCTTCACCTTCGAGAGTATGGTGTAGCGGTCTGGCCTTATCGTCGGCGCCTCTACCAGGGCCCTCTTGATCTCGTCGTCGGATATGCCGAGTTCCGCCCCCGCCGTCGGGGCGTTCACGTCCTTCAAGGCCCTCCTGACGCCCTCCCAATCCAAGCCATGGAGCGATGCCATCATGATCGTCCCTATTCCGCACTGCTCGCCGTGGAGCCCCTTCCCAGGGCAGATCGCGTCCAGGGCGTGGCTGAACAGGTGCTCAGAGCCGCTGCACGGGCGGCTACTTCCCGCTATCCCCGCGGCGACTCCCGCGCTGATGAGCCCTTCCACGAGGGCTCGCGCCGAAGCCTTGTCGTAGGCCCCGATGCTCTTCGAGCCGTCCAGAAAGACCTGGGCGCTCATGAGGGCTAGGTTGGCCGCGTAGCCGCCGAAGTACTCGCCCGCCTCCTTGCTCGCGAGCTCCCAATCCTTCACCGCTGTGAGCTTTGAGACCAGGTCGCCGCACCCGGCCGCCTCAAGCCTCCTCGGCGCTGCGGCTATCACGTCGATGTCAGCAAGGATCCCCACAGGCGGCTTCGCCCGCTCCGAGTAGTGGGTGCCGGTGCCGGAGATCGAGGCGAACGGGCTGGAGATCCCGTCGTGGGACGCGCTGGTCGGGACCGAGAAGAAGGGCGCGTTGATACGAAAGGCCGCGAGCTTCCCAACGTCCACGCTCTTCCCGCCGCCTATCCCGACTATGCAATAAGCCTTGGATGACGCCTTCATGACGCGCTCGACGTTGCGCATGTCCGAGGCGTCCACCTCCACCCACTCGACTGGCGCGCCTATCGACTTCGTTACCACGCCTCTCACCTTCTCTCGGACGTTCGGCCCGGAGGCGATGACCGCCGACCTCTTGCCGGGCGGAAACTCGATGAAATCTCCGAGCTCCCCGAGGATCCCATCACCTATTCGGATTCGCCTAGGAAACTCCATGGTGTGGGAGCCCAGTGGCATCGAGTTCGACGCCAGCAGCCCGAGGATAAAAACTTCCCAGACGCCTTCCCGACGAGGGGACCGAAGTGTGTCAATTCATGCAAAGGTTAATTAAGCGACGCCGACCAACCATTTTTCGTCCTACCCGGACACTTTCCGCATGCATATCACGTCAATCATCGATACTGATAGAGAGAGAGAAAATAGAGTTTGAACACTTCGAGCCAGAAGATACCGGAACAGGCCAAGTATCACGGCACGACCACAGCCGGGATAGTCTGCTCCGACGGAGTAGTCCTAGCCACCGACACCAGGGTCACGGCCGGCGGCTTCATCGCCCACAAGAGAGGGAAGAAGCTCCTCCAGGTAGACCGTCACCTTGCCGTGACGATCTCGGGGGGAGTTGCCGACGCCCAGAACGTCGTCGACAGCCTCAAGTATTACGCTAACACCTACAGGTTCGAGAAGGGGCTACCGCTCCCCGTCAAGTCGGCGGCGCGGATTGTCTCTAACATCCTCTTCGGCTCGCGCTACTACCCTTACATCGCGATCGTCCTCGTCGGAGGATACGACAGCACCGGCGGCTCGATCTACAACGTCGACCTCTTCGGGTCGGCGATCCCGGACAAGATGACCGCGACAGGGAGCGGCTCTCCAGTGGCCTACGGTGTCCTCGAGGAGGGGTACCAGGAGGGGATGAGCGTCGCGAAGGGCGTGACGCTGGCGGCGAATGCGATAATCGCGGCTACCCGGCGCAACGTCTACACGGGCGACCATTTTGACATCGCCATCATAGACAAGGCGGGCTTCAGAGAGGTTTCAGAGCAGGAGAAGGAGAAGCTCCTCGCGCAGTTCGCGGGACGCAGTTAAGGTTTGGCGCAGAAGGCAAATCACGTAAGCCTCATGGGGACGATTCTAAACAGTATCCCAGCGGAGGCTCAGATCACAAGGATAGAATATGAAGGCCCGCGGATCGCGCTCTACACCAAGAACCCCAGGTATCTCCACCAGAACAACTACATCATCTCCGAAATCGTCAACACCGTGAAGAAGCGGGTCGTGACCCGCACCGAGAAGTCGATAAGGAAGCCCGAGCAGGACGCAAAGTCGATTCTCGAAAAGACCATCCCGGTCGAGGCGGGAGTCTCGAACTACTTCTTCGACGACGCCACCGGCGAGGTGATGGTCGAGGCGAACAACCCCCGCGTGCTCTCCCCCGACGTGGGATACGACCTGGGGGAGCTGATGGGGCAGACCGGTTGGAAGATCAGGGTGAGGAAGGCCCCGCACATCGCATCCTCGGCGATCCAGAGCATGTACTACGCGATGAGGACGGGGAGCGACGAGAGGGAGAAGTTCTACAGGGAGCTCGGGGAGTCGATCTTCAGGCCGAGGTTCACCACCGCGGAGCAGGTGACGATAAAGTGCCTCGGGGCCGGACAGGAGGTCGGCAGGTCCTGCTTCCTTGTCGAGACCTCCGAGAGCAAGGTGCTGCTCGACGCAGGGATCTCTCCCGGGGCGAAGAACAGCTGGGACGCATACCCGCGGCTCGACTGGGCCGACGTCCATCTCAACGACATCGACGCGGTCGTCCTGAGCCACGCCCACCTCGACCACATGGGATTCCTGCCTGCCCTATACAAGTTCGGCTACGAAGGGCCGGTCTACTGCACGGAGCCCACCCTCCCGCTCATGACGCTCCTCCAGAACGACTTCATCAAGATCGCCCAGATGGAAGGAGGGAGGATCCTCTACGACCAGAAGGACATCCGCGACCTCATACAGCATACGATCACCCTGCAGTACGGGACCGTCACCGACATCTCCCCGGACATCAAGCTCGTCCTGAACAACGCGGGGCACATCCTGGGCTCCGCGACGGTCCACCTGCACATCGGGGAGGGGGTCCACAACATCGTCTACACGGGCGACTACAAGTACGGGCGGACGCAGCTCTTCGACTCGGCCAGCTGGAACTACCCGAGGGTGGAGACGCTCATCACCGAGGCCACCTACGGCAACAAGGAAGACATCATGCCTCCGCGCGAGGAGGTCGAGATGAACTTCGTCAACGCCATCAACAGCACCCTGGCAAACGGTGGGAAGGTGCTGATCCCGATACCAGCGGTGGGGAGGGCGCAAGAGATAATCCTGGTCCTCGACCACTACATGAGGAACAAGGTCCTTACGGAGGCGCCGGTCTTCCTCGAAGGGATGATCTCCGAGGCTACAGCGATACACGTCTCGTACGCAGACTACCTCTCGCGCGAGCTCCGGAGCAAGATACTCGAGCAGGGCATCAACCCGTTCGTCAGCGAGTACTTCACCTCCATAGAGCACCCTTCAAACCGGGACGAGGCCTTGAGGGAAGGGCCGGCGGTCATCATGGCAACTTCGGGCATGCTCGAGGGTGGGCCTGTCCTTCAGTACTTCGAGCACATCGCGCCTTCAGAGAGGAACAAGATTCTCTTCGTATCGTACCAGGTCCAGGGGACGCTGGGCAGGCGCGTCCTCGACGGCACGCACCAAGCGAGCCTCCTGGGGGACAACGGCAAGATCAAGATAGTCGACGTGAACGCGAGCACCGAGAAGGTCGACGGCTTCAGCGGCCACAGCGACTACAACCAGATAATCAGGTTCATCGGGAAGATGCGCCCGAAGCTCCAGCAGGTGATCGTCCAGCACGGGGACAAGAGGAAGATAGAGAACCTGGCTTACGTTATCCAGCGCATCTACCGCATACCAGCGCTAAGGCCTGCAGTCCAGGAAGCTATACGCGTCTTCTAGCCCGAGAGCGAACCGCGCCAGATCCTAACGCCGGGCGGCGTTATCACGATCCTCTCCTCGCCGAGCCTCGCAATGTCCCCGCCTATCGACGTCGCGAACTCGTAGAGCTGCTCGACGACCGTCTTCAGGTCCTCGACGCTCTTCTGAGCCAGAGGTGTAACTCTCAAAATCACGATGGTCCTCTTCGCCACGTCATCCTGTATCCCAGGAAGGTCCTCCGCGCTCCGGAGCTGGAGTGCCTTTAGCAGCATGCCCCCACCCTCCTGCGCGGCGCCCTCCCCTGACTCCTCCGTGGTCAAGCTCGATTCCAAGGTAGTGTTGTCACGCTCGAAGAGATTATCCCGGCTTTTAAACATAAATGCAATATATACAGCGAGAGGTCAAATTTTCTTGTACGCGTTCCAGAATTTGTCTCCCGCGTGATGGAGGTTCTTGACGCAGTTGCCCTTCTTCAGCTCCGCCATCTCTGAGCTCGCGACCGCGGTCCTTCCGACGGCGGCCGCCCTCCCCTTCTTGTCCTCCCGGACGACGACGAGCTTCCCGGCCTCCCCCCAGTCGTCGTATTTCGAGATCCCCGGCCGCATCACGTCCGCGCCCTTGATGATGTACTTCACCGCCCCCTGGTCGATTGTCACCGATGGGAACAGCCCGACGGCCTCGGGCGACCCCACGAAGGGGAGGTACCCGCTGCCCTCTCCGCCGCTGACGAAGGTGAACCTCCCGTCGATTATCACGAACTTCGACTCCTCGTCCGGCTCCAGTATCTCGACCTGAGCCGAACGCGGCACATCAAGAATTATCCCCGAGGACCGCTCGATCTCCGCGATGAGGTCCCTCGAGTCGTGCTTGGACACAACCTGTCTCTTCAATAGTCAAGAGAGCGTCGAATACATCAATTTAATAAAGCCAGTCTGCGACGCCCGTTCTCAACCGGTGCCCATAGACACAATGTCAGCTGACATGGCTATCAAAGTGCTCGAGACGAGCGTCGGCAAGGTAGTCCTCATCAAGCTAAAGGGAGGCAAGGTCATCCGGGGCTCCCTGCAGGGGTTCGACCAGCACATGAACCTCTCGCTCGAAGCGGCCGAGGAAATCGTCGCAGACGGCAAGCCCGCCTCGCTGGGGACGCTAGTAGTCAGGGGGGACAACATCATAATGATCTCCCCGCCACCTGGCTGAGCTTCGAGGCCACCCTTCAGCAGCCCGGTGGAACTCTTTTACGAGACCAATCTCTCCGTCGCCCGAGGGAGTCTTGAGCCGCGCGGCGCCTGAAACTCGCACGTTCGCCTCCGTCGCCGTCCTTGGCGCGGGGACGATGGGGCACGGGATAGCCGAGGTGACAGCCCTTGCGGGGTTCCGGACCGTCCTCTACGACATCGAGCCGCGCTTCCTTGACTCGGGGCTGGAGAAGATCAGGTGGAGCCTCTCGAAGCTCGCCGAGAAGGGGGCCATCACAGCCGAGAAGGCGGAGAAGGCCGCCGCGGGGATAGTCTGCACGACCGAGCTGGCGGAGGCCGCACGATGCGACCTCGTGATCGAGGCTGCGCCGGAGAACCTGGAGCTGAAGAAGGGCCTCTTCGCCCGCCTGGACGCCGAGTCGAAGCACTCGCTTCTAGCGACCAACACGAGCAGCATCCCGGTCTCCGAGATCGCAGCTGCGACGGCCAGGCCGGAGGACGTCGTCGGGATCCACTTCTTCAATCCGCCGGTTATGATGCCCTTGGTGGAGGTGATCAGGGGTTCGAAGACCAGCGACGAGTCGGTCTCGCGAGCCGTCGAGTTCTGCAAGGCCCTTGGAAAGCACGTCGTCGTCTGCGAGAAGGACGTCCCCGGGTTCATAGTCAACAGGGTCCTGGGCCCGATGATGAACGAGGCCGCATGGGCCGTAGAGAGGGGGGAGGCGACGACGCGCCAAGTCGACTCGTGCTGCGTCTACAAGGTGGGCCTCCCCATGGGCCTCTTCGAGCTGGCCGACTACACCGGCATCGACGTTATCTACGCCGCTTCGCAGACAATCAGGAGCCGGGAGCCCACCTCCCTGCCCGTCGCCCCCGTCCTCGGGGAGATGGTCAAGGCGGGGAAGCTCGGACGAAAGACAAAGCAGGGATTCTACGCCTATCCCTCTCGCGGGGCCCCCTACACGAGGTCCGAGGGCGAGTCGCTCGACCCGCTCCTCTTCTTCTCGGCGGGGATAAACTCGGCAGCATGGCTACTGCGGAACGAGGTCTGTTCCAAGGACGACCTCGACTCTTCGGTGAAGCTCGGACTGGAATTCCCTGAAGGGATACTCCGGCTCGCCGACTCATGGGGGATCGACAGGGTGGTCGCCACCCTGCGGCGCAAGCAGGCTTCGCACGGGGATGCCTACGCCCCCGACCCTCTCCTAGTCCAGATGGCCGAGAGGGGAGACCTGGGCACATCGTCGGGCAGAGGTTTTTATGACTACGGCTCGAAAGAGACCAAGTTGGAAGAGATCCTCCTCAAGAAGGCGCCTCCGCTCGCATGGATCACCCTGAACAGGCCGCACCGGCACAACGCCATCACGCCGAAGATGATGGACGAGCTGGAAGCCGTCTCCAACGACCTCGCGAGGGACGGCGCGGTGAGGGTCGTCATCATATCCGGCGAGGGAGGGAAGGCCTTCAGCGCGGGAGCCGACCTTACCGCCTTCGAGTTCACCACCCCGCTCAAGGCGTTCGAGGCCTCCAGGAGGATGTTCGAGGTCTTCACCCTCTTCGAGAGGATGCCGAAGCCGGTCATCGCCGCCATCAACGGATACGCGTTAGGGGGAGGGTGCGAGCTCGCACTTGCGTGCGACTTTCGGCTGGCATCAGAGTCCAGCCAGATCGGGCTCACCGAGACGAACCTAGGGATAATCCCCGGCGCCGGCGGCACCCAGCGGCTCCTGCGCCTCGTGGGGCTCAGCAGGGCGAAGGAGATGATCTACTTCGGGGAGCGGCTGCCGGCACAAGAGGCGCTCAAGCTCGGGCTGCTCGACAGGGTGTACGCAAACGAGGTTTTTCAAACCGAGGTCGAGGGTTTCGCGAGGAAGCTCGCGAAGCGCGCCCCGATTTCCTTGAAGCTCGCGAAATACGCGATTAACCTCGCACAGCAAGTCCCGTCTGCCGACGCGGGCCAACTCTTCGAGGCCGGCGGGTTCGGCCTCGCGCTCTCGACCCAGGACGCCTCGGAAGGCATCAGCTCCTTCCTCTCGAAGAAGGAGCCCGAGTTCAAAGGGGAATGAACGGGCGCGCGTTCCTGCTCGCAAGCGATAAATAGAGTCGCGCCAAACTTTTTTCAGAAACCTTGACAGGCCTCCCCACCATCTCCTTCTCGCTAGAGCACGAGGACCTCCGCTCCTGGGCCAGGGAGTTCGCAAGCAGGGAGATCGCCCCGGTCGCTGACAAGATAGACAGGACCGACGAGTATCCGCGCGACCTCGCCAAGAAGATGGGGGAATACGGCCTCCTCGGCCTGGGGACTCCGAAGGAATACGGGGGGCTCGAGCTCGACATGATCTCGTCGGTGGTGGTCGCCGAAGAGATAGCGAAGGTGAGCCTCTCGGCCGGGCTTATCATCGGGGTGCAGAACGGGCTAGTGGCCTACCCCATCTCGGAGTTCGGGACGAAGGAGCAGAAGGAGAAGTACCTTCCTGCGCTCGCGAGGGGTGACATCATCGGCTCCTACGGGCTCACCGAGCCCGGCGCGGGGTCGGACGCCGCGAACATCCAGACAAGGGCGGAGAAGACAGCCGGGAGCTCATACAAGCTGAACGGGTCCAAGATCTGGATCTCGCAGGGGCTTCTCGCCGACGTCGTCGTCCTCTTCACGAGGACCGGGAGCGTCGCCGACGGCGCGGCGGGGATGACAGCCTTCGTGGTCGACAAGGGTACCCCAGGGTTCAAGGTAGGCGGCAAGCTAGAGGTCATCGGGATCAGGGGTACCGGGACTGCGGAGCTCGTCTTCAATGATTGCACAGTGCCGGAGTCGAGCATGCTCGGATCTCTGGGGGACGGCTTCCTCATCGCGATGGCCGTCCTGAACCAGGGGCGCATCGGGGCGGCCGCAGGAGCGCTCGGCGTGGCGAGCGCGGCTCTGGAGGCCTCCGTCTCTTACTCCAAGAAGCGGGTGCTGTTCGACAGGCCCCTCGGGAAGTTCGAATCGATCAGGTTCCTCATCGCCGACATGGCTACCCGGCTCGAGGCCGCGCGCCTTCTGACGTACAGGGCGGCGTATCTCAGGGACAAGGGCGAGGAGTTCGTGAAGGAGGCGTCGATGGCGAAGGTCTTCTCCACGGAGATGGCCGTCTGGGTCTGCGAGAGGGCGATCCAGATCCATGGCGGCATAGGCCTGAGCAAGCTCCTCCCGCTGGAGCGCTACCTCAGGGACGCGAAGATCCTCGACATAGTGGAAGGGACCTCGGAGGTCCAGCGGTGGATACTCTCGAGGGAGATCCTTCAGGATTGAGCGGGCAATGAGGAACGTCGCCATAGTGGGACTCGGCCACTCGAAGTTCGGCAGGCGGACGGACGTCAACGTCGCCGAGCTCGCCTTCGAGTCGATTAAGGGGGCGATTGAGGACTCGGGGGTGGAGAAGAAGGAGATCCAGAACGTCACCCTGGGAAGCGCGGGCGGTTGGTACGAGGAGACGCTCCCAGCGGTGCTCGTCAACGAATACGCCGGGTTCGAGGACGTGGGGACGATGCGGGTGGAGGCCGCTTGCGCGAGCGGGAGCGCGGCGGTCAGGAGCGCGTATCTCAGCGTGGCGAGCGGCGAGGCTGAGGTTGCGATGGCCGTGGGGGTCGAGAAGATGACCGAGGTGGACACGCTGACCGCGGTCGAGCTGATGGGGAGGTCCGGCTCCTACCTCTGGGAGTTCGAGAACTACGGGATGACCTTCCCCGCGTACTACGCCCTCTACGCGGCCTCGCACATGAGCAGGTACGGGACCACCGAGGAGGACATGGCGCGGGTCGCCGTGAAGGCGCACCACTACGCTTCCATGAACCCCCTCGCCCAGTTCCAGAAGGAGATAACCTTGGAGAAGGCCCTCTCATCGCAGGTGGTCTCGTGGCCACTGAAGCTCTACGACGCCTGTCCCATCACCGACGGCTCAGCGGCGGTCGTCCTCGCCGGCGAGGAAGCGGCAAGTCGGCTCACCGACACGCCCATCTGGATCCGGGGGATAGGCTTCTCTTCCGATTCCGCGAACCTCAGCAAGAGGGCTGACTACGTTGGGCTCAGGGCCACCGTGGACGCATCGAGGAAGGCCTACGCGGCCGCCAAGGTTGGGCCGAAGGACGTGGACGTCGCCACCTGCCACGACTGCTTCACAATAGCCGAGCTGATGGCCTACGAGGACCTGGGCTTCTGCGCGAAGGGGGAGGGGGCAAAGCTCCTCCGCGAGGGGCAGACGGAGGTGGGAGGCATGATCCCCGTCAACCTCGACGGCGGCCTCAAAGCCAAGGGCCACCCCATCGGGGCGACGGGCGTCTCGATGATGGTCGAGATCTCAAAGCAGCTCAGAGGCGAAGCCGGGGGGAACCGGCAGGCCTCGATAAAGAACGGCGTAGGGCTCGTCCACAACGTCGGGGGGACGGGCCACTACTGCTACGTCACTGTCCTCTCGAGGTCGAGATAGGTGGCAGACGACAACGCCCCGCCCACGCTGCACTCGAAGCGGAGCCTCACCCTCAGGTTCAACATCCCGATCTCGAAGACGAGCCGCTTCTGGGACGCACTCGGCGAAGGCAAGTTCGTCACTACCAAGTGCGAAGACTGCGGGAAGGTGACATTCCCCCCGCAGGCCGACTGCCCCAACTGCTTGGGCGGAAACCCAAAGTGGGTGGAACTCGGGACGGAGGCCGAGCTCCTAACCTTCACCCATGTCCAGATAACCCCGACGAGCTTCGTCGACCACGACCCGTATCTCGTCGCCATCGGGAGGCTGAAGGAGGGGATGAACGTCCTCGCCTGGGTCGAAGGAGCTGACCCGGCCAAGCTCAAGCCCGGCGCAAAGCTCAGGATAGAGAGCAGGAAGGATGCGGAAGGCGGGCCGTACTACGTCTTCGTGCTGCCTGACCGCGGGCCTGCTCGCCTCTAGAACTCGACCTGTATCGAGCGCATGACCTCGGCGATCCTCAGGAACCTGTCCTTGTAGTAGATGATCTTCGTGATTGAGCCCTTGAACTTGAGGAGCCCTTTCAGCACGGCCGACTGGAAGTCGACCTCCCCCTTGGCGACCTTCGACCAGGTCTCGTATGTCCCCTCGAAGGAGAACTCAGCTTGCGTCGCGAAGTCCGACGGGGAGATCGTCGTCTTCCCGTCCTCGACCTTTAGAAGGTAGCTTGATGCGGCGTTCGGGTTGACCGAGCTCAGCTTCACGCTGGTCTTCAGCCCCTTGGTGCCCTCCTGCCACTTGGCGTCGTTCCCTAGGAGGTCCTGCAGCTGCGCAAAGAACTCAGACGAGAAATACTTGACCATCAGCGTCCAGCCCCAGGGACGGCTTTTTTGAGCTTACCTATCGCCCCCGAGGTGAGCTTAGACTTGAGGGTGACCCCCCCTGCGCTGATCTCCAGGACATCTTTCAGGATGGGGAGGTCGACGTTGTCCGTCTTCACTATCACCGCGTGCTCGAACCAAACGGCCTTCTTTGCGAGGACCGGGGAGATCTTCGCTATCCGGTGGGTCAGCTCCTTCCGCGCCTCGTCGTCTATGGGCGCTTCGCTCGTCAGCATGAGGTACCTCTTGTGCCGGGGGCCTCTCAAGCGGTCGCCCCCTCGAAAAGCCGAGCATAGAAGCCTGAGGGGTCGCCCTTGACGAGGTAACCGCGGGGCTTGACCTTCACCCTGACGGGGTCCGAGCTAGCGAGCACCGCGTTCCCGCTCATGACGAGCACTTGTTTGCTGAGCCTTATGTAGAGCGCGTTGTGGTCGTCGAGAAGGGAGCCGAGCTCCCCAAGGATGTCCTTCCTCCCGTCCCCGCCGATGCGAGCCAGGATCCTCTTGAACGCCGCCTCCGCCTCGTCCCCGGTCAGGTGGTGCCGGACCCAGATGATCGTGTTGCCGTGGTGCCCCTCGGCCTCCTGCCGCTCCTCCTGGAGATCGCCCCCCAGCAGGGCAGAGACGGCGCGCCTCACCTTCTCCTCGTCCTCCGTCATCTGGAGGAAGTACGAGACCTCGAGCGACTGGACCGACGAACTCACGCCGCGGCCATCCTGGCCAAAATAAGTTTATCAAGTCTCGCGGACCGAAACTTCTCAGAAGAGGAAAGAATGCGCGGCCACCTGAAAGTCCTCGGCATCGAGAGCACCGCCCACACCTTCTCTGCCTCGGTGGTGACCGAGAAGGACGGGGTCGTAACCAACGCGAAGGACGTGTACATGCCCCCCGAAGGCAGCGGGATCCATCCCGCCGAGGCCGCCGAGCACCACCTCTCCGTCGCGGTCAGGGTCGTCAGGGAGGCGCTCGTGAGGGACAGCGAGCGCGGAAGCGACATCGACCACATCGACGCGATCGCGTACTCGATGGGGCCTGGGCTGGGGCCTTGCCTGAGGGTGGGCGCGGTGACCGCGAGGACCCTCTCGCTCTCCACCGGAAAGCCACTCGTCGCGGTAAACCACGCGGTCGGACACATCGAGCTCGGGTGCCTCCTCACCGGCGCCAAGACGCCCCTCGTCCTCTTGATCTCGGGAGGTCACACCATGGTCGTCGCCCACTCCAACGGCGTCTGGAGGGTGCTCGGCGAGACACTCGACCTCACCCTGGGGCAGCTCCTCGACCAGATGGGTCGATACGTCGGGTTCGCCTCTCCGTGCGGGAGGAAGATCGAAGAGGCAGCCGCCAATTCGAACCGGTACCTCAGGCTCCCCTACACAGTCAAGGGCAACGACGTCTCCTTCTCGGGCGTGCTCACCGCCGCAAAGAAGCTGGTCGACGGGGGCGCTTCATTCGAAGACGTCTGCTACTCCCTCCAGGAGACCGCCTTCGCGATAACGACGGAGGTGACTGAGCGCGCCCTCGCGTTCACAGGCTCGCGAGAGCTCCTCGTGGTGGGCGGGGTCGCCGCGAACCGCCGGCTCGCTGGGATGCTCGAGATGATGGCAAAGAGGCACGACGCTTCCGTCAAGGTGGTGCCGCCCCAGTTCAGCGGGGACTGCGGTGCCCAGATCGCGTGGACGGGGCTCTTGGCGTTCAGGTCGGGGGAGTTCCTACCCAAGGTCGCCGACAGCGTCGTCAGGCAATCATGGCGGCTCGACACAGTCCCTACACCCTGGAGGAGCTAGGGCGATGCAATGGAGCCAGGAAGGCCTGCAGTGAAGCTCCTCTATCGCGGCGCAGAGGCCGACGTCTTCCGAGGGCGGTGGTGCGGTATGCCCGCGGTCTACAAGATGCGAAAGCCGCTCCTCTACAGGCTCCCTGAGCTCGACAAGCTCATCCGCAGCCAGCGGACGGTTCACGAAGCCCAGCTGATACACGAATCGAAGCTCGCAGGGGTCTCTGCCCCCCACCTCTACTACCTCTCGCCTCAAGACGCTCTCCTGGTCATGGAATACATCGACGGCGAGAGGCTGAAGACGGTCCTGCTCGAGGCAGGCCTGAAGAAGGCGAGGCTCGATGAGCTAGGCGAGGAGTTCGGCCGAAGCATCGCGAAGCTCCACGCCGCGGGGATTATGCACGGCGACCTCACGACCTCCAACGTCATAGTGGACGGCGGCGTCCTCAGCCTCATCGACTTTGGGCTCGCGGTCCACTCGAAGAAGCTGGAGGACCAGGCGGTCGACCTGAGGCTGATCAAGGAGACCCTTACCGGGGCGCACAACAGCGTCTCAGAGCGTTTCTTGCAGTCGCTGATGTCCGGCTACTCAGCCGTGCTCGGGAGGGAGAGGGCGGAGGCAGCGACGAGGAAGCTCGCTGAGATAGAGAGGCGGGGGAGGTATGCGAGGGTCGAGTAGCCGAGGCGTGAAGCCGGTCCTCTTCGCCACCTCGAACCCGGGGAAGCTGGAGGAGGCGCGTACGATACTCGCCCCCTTTGGGATCCAGGTGGAGCAATACGACGGGAAGGGGATTGAGATACAGGCTGACACCAACAGCGAGGTGGCCGCGTACGCGTCGAGGGGCGCCGCGAGGACCGCCCGCAGGCCAGTACTTGTCGAGGACGCGGGTCTCTACGTCGACTCGCTCGACGGCTTCCCCGGGCCATATTCCGCCTACGCCTTCAAGACCATAGGTGTGGCCGGGATCCTCTCTCTTCTCCGATCATCACGATCAAAAAGGGCCGCCAGGTTCGTCAGCTCCCTCGCCTACTGCGACCCGCACGGCGAGCCGTCGCTCTTCGAGGGCTCTGTCCGGGGGGTGATAGCCACCAGGCCGAGGGGAAAGAAAGGGTTCGGGTTCGACCCCATATTCCTCCCCGACGGCGGCGCCAAGACATTGGGCGAGCTGACCATCGAGGAGAAGTGCTCCGTCTCGCACAGGGCCGACGCCATGAAGAAGTTCGCGAAGTGGTATCTCTCGCGGGACCCGCGTTGACGCCGGGAATGGTTTTAAACCGGGGGAAATCGAGTCCGCTAGGTTCTATTGGCGAGGATACATTCGCATCGGCACGGGAAGAGCCACCAGACCAGGCCTACCAGCAAGAGGGCCCCGAGCTGGCTCACCTACAGCGCCGATGAAGTCACTGCGATGGTAATCAAGCTTGCAAAGGAAGGGGTCACCCCCAGCTCGATCGGCGTCAGGCTCAGGGACGACTACGGGATACCCCTGGTGAAGCCGATAATCGGCAAGTCGGTCATGGTGCTCCTCAGGGAGAACAAGCTGGCACCGGCCATCCCAGAGGACCTGCAGAACCTGCTCGACTCCGCCCGGAGGGTCCAGTCCCACCTCAACGCCTTCAAGGCCGACAGGAAGAACGTCCGCTCGCTCGAGCTCATCGAGGCAAAGATCTACAGGCTCTCCAAGTACTACAAGGAGATAGGCGTCCTCCCGCAGAACTTCAAGTACAGCGCAGTAGTGGCTCAGCTAAGCTAAGCCGAAAGGTGGTCCCCGGAGTGGTAGCGAACGAAGCTGCTACGACTGCCATCCCTCGCCAAGACCTTCACGCACTGATGGCCCGCGCCCGAAGGGAGGCCGAGCACCTTGTCGCGCTGTCAAACCGAGGCGCCAGGGTCCTCGTGGTCACCCATATCGACGCGGACGGCCTCTCGAGCGGCTCCATCGCTTTCTCAGCGCTGGCGAGGAAGAACTTCGCCGTCTCTGTGAGGGCGATCCCTGACCTCGACCCGCGCGCGATCGAGAAGCTGAAGGCGGACAAGTTCGAGTTCTACCTATTCACCGACCTTGGCTCAGGTCTCCTGGGGGGCCTCTCCAGCGCGTTCGGGGAGAGCTTCGTAGTGGTCGACCACCACCAGGTCCCCGAAGGCGACGCGCCTCACCCAAGGCTGATCAACGCGTGGAACTACGGCTACGACGGAGGCGAGGAGGCGTGCTCCTCCACGATGGCCTACGCCCTCGCGAAGGCGTTCGACGACCGCGGGAACCAGGACCTCTCTGCCCTCGCGCTCGTGGGCGCGCTAGGGGACCGGCAGGACAAGAAGGAGGGTCGCCTGCTGGGCGGGCTCAACAAGGTGGCCCTTGATGACGCCGTCTCGAACGGGCTCGTAGCCCTCTCGAACGACCTCCTCTTCTTCGGCAGGGAGACGAGGCCGGTCCACGAGGCCATCGCGATGAGCTACTCACCATTCATCGCCGGCCTCTCGGGGGCGAAGGATGCCGCGCTCGCGGCGCTCTCCAACTCGGGTTTCAAGCTCAAGGAGGGGGGGAGATGGCGGACGTTGGGGGAGCTCTCCACCGAGGAGAAGCAGAAGGTCATAGAGGTGATCTCGGGCTTCATCGCCTCTGCAGGCCACGGGTCGGACATCCTCAAGGACCTCGTGGGGACGGTCTACACCTTCGAGTACGAGGACCCGCTCACCCCTCTCAGGGACGCCCGGGAGTTCTCGAGCGTCTTGAACGCGTGCGGGCGCATGGACAGGACGGATCTGGGGGTCTCGATCTGCCTCGGGGACAGGGAGGAGGCGCTGCGCCTGGCGCTGTCGCTGATGTCCGAGTACCGGGGGAAGCTGAACAAGGCCATCCAGAGGCTCCAGCTGGAGACGGACAAGGTCGCCACGAAGGGGGACGTCATGCTGGTCATGGGGGAGGAGTTCATCGAGGAGAGGATGACGGGGTCCGTCTCGTCGCTCCTCGCGTCTTCCGACCGCTTCCGCGACAAGCTCGTCCTCGTCAGGGCCAAGTCGGGGGACTCCGAGCTGAAGTACTCCTCGCGCATCGGCGACTCTTACCGGGGCAAGGTCAACCTAGGCGAGGTGATGCGGGAGGCCGCGGAGAGCGTGGGCGGAGTCGGCGGGGGGCACAGCATGGCGGCGGGCGCCAAGATACCTTTCTCTAGGCGAGACGACTTCACGAGGCTGGTCCTCGAGAAGGTGGCCGCTGGCTGACCGCCGGCAAAGGCCGGCGGCCTGAGGCAGGCCTGAGCGTCGAGCTCGTGATAGAATGTGGAGACGAGGCCGTCGCCGATGCGCTCAACGAGGCCCTCATGCCCGACAACAGGTACTTCCCGAAGGACCAGCGGTTCAAGGCGTCGAAGGAGGGCTCGTCCATCCGGTTCAACGTCAAGTCTCCGAGGGCAAGGCCAGCCCTGAGCACCGTCGCGAGCATCGTCTCAGACGCCAGGCTCTTCCGCGACGTCTGGCTCGAGGCCAAGACCCGAGGGCTCGGAAACGCCGCGCAAGGGTGACCCCGACGTCTCTGGCTCTCAGCAGGGTTATCTTCTAGAGGCACGAAGGTTAATCCAAGGGAAGACAAGGGGAGAGGAGAACAATGCTCGACGTGAGACTGCTCCGTGAGAACCCGGAGGCCATCAGGAAGGACCTCAGGAAGCGCGGCTGGCTCGACAAGCTCCATCTAGTGGACGAGGCTGTCGCGGACGACGCCGAGTGGCGGCAGGCGAAGAAGCGCGTCGATGACCTGAGGCACGCCCAGAACAAGCTCACGGCCGATATAGCCGCGCTGAAGAGGGCAGGGCAGGACGCGAAGGACAAGCTCGGAGAGGTGAAGGGGATCCCCGAGGAGATCGCGACCCTGGAGAAGAGGGCGCAGGAGCTGCAGGCGAGGGTCAGGGAGATACTGATGTCGCTCCCGAACATCCTCCACGAATCCGTGCCCATCGGGCCTGACGAGAGCGGCAACGTCACTGTCAGGACCTGGGGAGAGCCGAGAAAGTTCGACTTCACGCCGATGGACCACCTCGACCTCCTTGGCGCCCTCGGGCTCATTGACATGGAGAGGGCCGCCAAGGTCTCGGGTGCGCGGTTCTTCTTTCTGATGGGGGACGCCCTGAGGCTTGAGCAGTCGATCATGAGGTACGCCGTGGACTTCCTCTCAGACAGGGGCTTCACGGCCGTGGGGCCGCCGCTGATGATGCGCAAGGAGGCATACGCCGGGGTGGTCGACCTGGCGGACTTCGGGCCGGTCATCTACAAGGTAGAGGGCGACGACCTCTACCTCATCGCCACATCGGAGCACCCACTCGTCGCCATGCACATGGACGAGATAATGGCGGGGGCCTCGTTGCCCTTGAAGTACTGCGGGTTCAGCCCCAACTTCAGGGTGGAGGCCGGGGCGCACGGCAAAGACACCAAGGGGATATTCCGCACTCACCAGTTCTACAAGGTGGAGCAGGTGGTCTTCTCGAAGCCTGAACAGAGCTGGCAGCTCCACGAGGAGCTCATCGGGAACGCCGAGGCTATCTTCCAGAGCCTCGGGCTCCACTACCGCATCGTGAACATCTGCACCGGGGACATCGGCACGGTCGCAGCAAAGAAGTACGACCTCGAGGCCTGGATGCCCACCCAGCAGAAGTTCAGGGAGATGGTCTCGTGCAGCAACGTCACGGACTACCAGGCCAGGCGACTGATGATCCGATACAAGGAGAAGCAGAGCGCCGAGCCCACGCTCGTCCACACCCTAAACTCCACCGCGGTCACCACGAGGGCGCTCGTGGCCGTTGTCGAGAACTGCCAGCAGAAGGACGGCTCGATAGCCATCCCGAAGCCGCTCGTCCCTTACATGGGCGGGCGCGAGAAGATTTCCTAGGCCGATGTTTTGGTTATATCGCGTCCTTTGAAGACATCTGCTCAGATTCTTGCGACTTCGAGGCATCCACTCGGAGGATTACCGGCTCCCCGTCATGTTCCGCGTTCCCCTTCACCGCTTCCTCTGCCTCGCCTTCCGTTGAGGAATGGTCGAACCTCAACCACCCCCTGCGGGAAACGTTGAGAACCGCGACAAGGTCACGGTCTCTCCACCTCTTGCAGACCCCGCACCACAACTGGCGATAGTGATAAGTCGCCTCGGACTGGCACTTGGAGTCTCTCTCCGCATCGTGGACAGCCGGAAGTCTTCCATTAGCGAAAGAACCTGGTGCGTTGGGTGAAAGTCTTGTCTCACTGACTTCCTTGCGAGCGCCACAAGGCCGAAGAATGATTTTTCACTTAAACACCGTCCGTGCCGACTTGATGTTTTTAAGCCAGATAAATTAGGGCGGCAAGCTAGTTGCCCAAGAAAGTAACTGGGAAGGTGCGTGACAAGTGGAAGCTGAAGCAGTGGGTCACGGTGCTAGCCTCCCCGTCTTTCGGAAACGCGCCCATAGGCAGGGTACCGATAACCGACGTCGAGAAGCCTGCCGGGCGTGTGGTCGAGACTACGCTCTACGACATCCTCAAGCAGGACCCCCAGCACTACAGCTTCAAGCTCTACTTCCAGATCGACAGGGTCGACGGGGACACGGCCTACACCATCCTCAAGGCGCACGAGTACTCAAGGGAGTACCTCCGCAGCCTGATCAGGAGGGGGTCGTCGATGTCCGACTTCATCAAGGACTACAAGACCAAGGACGGCTACCTCGTCAGGGTCTACACAATAGCTCTCTCCCAGGGGAGGATGAACGCGTCCAAGAAGCACGAGATCCGGATGATCACCGACAAGATAATCGGGGAGCGGGCCGCGTCCTTGGCATACGACCAGTTCGTCCAGGAGACCGTCCTCCAGAAGCTCGCCTCCGACGTCTACAACGAGGCGAAGAACGTCACGAGGCTGAGGCACGTCGGCGTAAGGAAGACGAAGCTCATCAGTAGGCCGCAGGCAGCACCGGTCGAAGCCGTCGAAGAGCTAGCCGCGCCGGCCGCTTGATATTATCTTCACGATATCTCTGTCCTTCAGGACATAGTCTGAGGAGAGGCGCATCCCCGTCCTCGCATCTATGGCGTAGAGGAACGTCTGGGCGAGCTCGCTGTGTATCTTCCTCGCGAGGTCGAGGGCGGTCGACCCACCGTTCATCACGTACGCGTCCGGAAGCACATCCCCGTCCTTGTTGCACAGCTTCGTCTCGTCCTCGACGGGATAGACGACCACGGCCTTGAGAAGCCCGAAGTAAGCTTGGTCGATGGCCTGCTGCACCCCCGTGCTCCCGTAGACGTCGATGACCTTCTCCTTCACGAGCTCGAGCGCCCTGACCTGGGCGGGCGTCAGCCCCTCCCTCGTGACCTTGAACGACGCGTCGCCCGGGGTATAGGCGATCACGCCCGCCTCGGCCGCCTTCCGCAAGAGCAGCTCCGCCTCCGCCGCGCACGGTATCACGGTCTTCCCAGAGCTCCGGAGGGCAGGGAGCTTCTCGGCCGCGGACGGCAGGTCGGCCTTGTTAGCCGCGATCAGGCTGGGCTTGTTCCTCTCCCTGAGCGCCCTGACGAACGACTCGAGCGCGCCCGGCCCCCAGCTGAGCGGCCTGTCTGCCTTGAGGTGGAGCTTCAGCAGCGTCTCCTCGACCATCACCTCGCTGATCCCTATGCCCGTGAGCCTCTGGGCGAGCGCAGGCGCCACGCTCGTCTTCAGCTGCTCGGAGAGCTTGGACGTCTTCTCCCAGTCGCGCTTGATAATCCCGAGCAGCCAGAGGTCGACCTCCTTCTCTACCATCTCGACGTCTTTCATCGGGTCCTGGCTGCCGGGCGCCGTCTTCTGCCCCTCTAGGTCCGTGGAGCCGGAGGCGTCGACGACGTGGACGATGGCGTCAGCCTGCATGATGTCCTCGAGGAACTGGTTCCCGAGCCCCCTCCC
>Ga0209415_10004480_pt1 | contig 25574 bp, 22 predicted proteins | sample PeaSoiSIISIP2007_FD_187696 | JGI IMG/M metagenome (GOLD analysis project Ga0209415, IMG submission 187696) | Peat soil microbial communities from Weissenstadt, Germany - SII-SIP-2007 (SPAdes) (version 2) | ecosystem: Environmental > Terrestrial > Soil > Wetlands > Peat | place: Germany... | reverse complement strand
ATGCCTGACGGAGATCTTCGGCCCGGCTTCTTCGGGACGCACCAGCCTGCTGGTGTCCATCCTGGCGGAGGCCACGGCGCGCGATGAGGTCTGCGCGCTGGTGGACGCGGAAGATGCCTTCGACCCCACGTCGGCAGCCGCGGCCGGAGTGCGGTTGGAGCGGCTGCTTTGGGTACGCTCCGCGCACAACGCCGAGCACGCGCTCAAAGCGGCCGACCTGCTGATCCAGGGCGGCGGTTTCGGGCTGGTGGCGATGGACCTGGGCGATACGCATCCCGAAACCGCGCGGCGCATTTCGCTCACCTCCTGGTTTCGCCTGCGGCGCGCGGTGGAGAACACGCCCACCGTGCTGGTGGCGGTGGCGCGGCAATCGAACGCCAAAACCTGCGCCTCTTTGATGCTGGAATGCAAGCGCGAGCGCATCGCGTGGAGCGGGGAAACGCGGCTGCTGCGCGCGATCGAGGTGCGGGTGGCGTCGACTCATCGGAGCAAGGCATGTTCGCCTGTCTTCACGGCCAAGGCAATCTGACGGCGCTGGCCTTCGAGTTCTCGCCCACTGTGGAGCGGACCGCGCCCTTGGCAGGGCGGCAGGAAGGCACGGTGACGCTGGATGCCTCAGGGCTCGACCGGCTGTTCGGACTTCCGCAGGATGTAGCAGCGGCACTGGCGCGGCGGGCCGCCGAAGTGCGGGTGAAAGCCAACATCGCGCTGGCGGCCAATCCCGATGCCGCCATCTGCGCGGCGCGCGGTTTCGCGGGCGTCAGCGTCATTCCGCAGGGCGACGAGGGCAAGTTCCTCGGCACGCTGCCGCTCGCTGTGCTGGCCCCAACGCCCGAATTGCAGGAGACGCTGGAGCGCTGGGGCATCCGCCGGTTCCAGGAGCTGGCGGCCTTGCCCCCGCTGGGGATCGCCGAGCGGCTCGGTCCCCAAGGATTGCGCCTGCGCGAGCTGGCGCGCGGCGAGGCGGAGCGCAAGCTGGTGCCGCTCGAAGAGCCGCTCCATTTCGAAGATGAGATCGAGATGGAGTATCCTGTAGAGCTGCTGGAGCCGCTGGCGTTCGTGCTCTCGCGGCTGCTGAACGGCCTGGCCACGCGGCTGGCCACGCGCGGGCTGGCCACCGACGAGATGCGCCTGCGATTGAAGCTCGAAAACCGCTCGGCGCACGAGCGGACGCTGCGACTGCCCGTGCCATCGACCGATACCAAGGCATTTCTGAAGCTCTGGCAGCTTGATCTGGCGGCGCACCCTCCGCAAGCCCCCGTGGTGCACGTTTGGATGGGGGTAAGCCCGGTAAAGCCGCAAGCGGCGCAGGGCGGCCTGTTCGTTCTGGCGGCGCCCGAGCCGGTGAAGCTGGAGCTGACGTTGGCGCGCATCCGGTCGATCGTGGGGGAAGGGCGCGCGGGAACTCCGGAGCTGCTGGACACACACCGTCCCAACTCTTTCCGCATGACTCCCATCGTGGCGCACGCACTCGTGCGTGCCGCGTCGAGACTCGTCTCGACGCATCTTGTTCTCCGCATCTTCCGTCCGCCGCGTGCAGCGCGTGTGGCCATCGCTTCTGGGCAGCCCAGCTTCATCGCCGCCGAAGGAATTCGCGGCAAGGTGCTAGAGCTCGCCGGGCCGTGGCGAACTTCCGGCGACTGGTGGACGGTGGACCCGTGGTCGCGCGACGAATGGGACATCGCGCTGTCGGATGGGGCGCTGTATCGGCTGTACTGCGACCCGCGCGGGTGGTTCGTGGAGGGGAGTTATGACTGAGGGCGTAGCACTGGTCACACTATTTGCAAATGCTTACAAGTGCTACACAAGAGCAACCTGCTCTTCGGTCGGCTCCGCTCAACAGTACCAGGGCTCCGTCAAATAGGGAATCGTCACCCGCGCGGCCATCGGCGCATCGGGAAAGTCTCCGCCCTCCGCCAGGTCCCAGATCTTTCGAAAAATCTCCATCCGCCCCGCGCGCCGCCGCTCTTCCCGTTTGATGGTCTCCTGGATGGCGCCGCACAGCGTGTCGAGCGCCGGGTCCGGGTTCCGCCACGGGTAACACAGGCCGCTCGGATGGAACGGCTCGACCGCGACCCTGCGGTAGGCCCCGCGTGGAGTCCGAACCGGGAGCCGTTCTAGGATTTGGGATTCAGGAGCTCTTCTTGACCGGGAGACTGGACGCGAGTCTTATCGGCTTCAGTTCACCATTGACAGCCTCGTAGTTTTCAATCACGGTCGCGAGGAGATGACACAAATTCTTGGCTTGGTGCCACGGAAGAGTAACCATTACGCGCTCAAGCATGGCGGTGTGCTGATTCGCCCATGTAGAAGATTCACCATCCGGGACCTGGATTAGCTCGGCGAAGCGGATTCTGATGTCGTACAGTGTCCAATCTAGGTTCACTATATTTGCGTATGCCGCGAATACTCCGTCTTCAGGCTCTTCGAGCGGTACAGTCGCGAGGTCAAGATTCGAATCAGCTTCGGTGCTGTTCTTAGTTTTATCGGTTGTCATTTAACCCCCCTAGCCTACCAACAAGGCCGGTGTTGCCGCTCCTTACAGGAGCAAGAGATAGAGAAGTATTGTTATTTACGCTCGGGACCTGCCCATAACTTGCGCTTTCTCCCCCGGCCGCCATTAGCAAGGGAGGGGAGCCCGAATCGGTGCGGGACGAGTTACGCGGTATCATGGTCGCAGAGGAACGCTTCGGATTGGCTCGGTGTTTGCGACCGCAAGACCATCGAATCCTGCGGCCCCTGCTTGCGACGATCTTCCCCTCCAATCGTGCATCATAGAGAGCGTTCTCGCGTTCTCTGATGGCCCGACATTCCTTATCAAAACTCGGGACGACGAACGAGTCCGGGTCGAACTCGTTCGACCACGCGACCAGTTCCCCGAATGGAGCGAATCGAATGATCAGCGCGACGTCTAACGCCTTGGCCAGTCGTCGCAACGTTTCCAGTGTGAAGCGTGCCCCACCGGGTTTCTCCATTTTGGAGATGCGCGACTGCTTCATGCCCGCAAGATCAGCCAACTGCGGTTGGGTCAGTTCCTCCTGTTTCCGGAGAGCGCGAATTTGGAACGGCAAATCGATTTCGATCTGCGCATCGATCAATCCGTGGCGGTAATCCTTGTCCTGCATATCACTTGGAAAGCGCATACTCTGACAGTGTTCCTTCGCCTGTTTGTAATTTCCTGGCCCGATCCACCATCGTCTCGAAGGCCCCCGGAGGATCGTAGATTCTACCCTTATGAGTGCATCCAATTAGCATGACGAACACCAGCGGAGCGCCGTAGTAACCGAATATTCGGTGCTCCACTTTTTCCGCCGTCCATCGCAGTTCCCACCTGCCCGGATAGCCCCTAAGCGGGTCGCAGATCCCGGTCGGCCAAGACTCCATCTTGGCGAGACGTTTAAGGAACGTGTCGAAGATGGCGCGCCGAGCTGGGGAAAGAACATTCCTGCGCCAGTCGTCAATGGCCTTCCTTTCCGCCGCAGAAGTGAACTGCTCAAGTCTCCATCGGTACATTTTGACCGTATCACAAAAATATTATATCGGCAATGTTATCCTTGTATCACTTTTTTATCATATTACGCAAGATGCAGAAAATAAATGGGCTATGCGCGGCCGGCGCTACACAAGAGCAACCTGCTCTTCGGTCGGCTCCGCTCAACAGTACCAGGGCTCCGTCAAGTAGGGAATCGTCACCCGCGCGGCCATCGGCACATCGGGAAAGTCTCCGCCCTCCGCCAGTTCCCAGATCTTTCGAAAAATCTCCATCCGCCCGGCGCGCCGCCGCTCTTCCCGTTTGATGGTCTCCTGGATGGCGCCGCACAGCGTGTCAAGCGCCGGGTCCGGGTTCCGCCACGGATAACACAGGCCACTCGGATGGAACGGCTCGATCATGCGGCGAATTTCCGCGAGCTCCAGCAGCAACGATCCTTCCGGAATCAGGAGGCGAATCGCCAACTGGATCGGCGCGACCTCGGCGGCCAGCCCCAGTTCCACCAGCGCGCGCAGAAATTCGCGATAGCTCGCGCGCGTGGTCCACGGGGTAAATGGAATAAACGTGGGCGACATCGCCAGGCCCACAGCCCGCATCACCGAGAGCGCTTCCACAAAATCGGCGCACGTGTGGCCCTTCGCCAGTTTCTCCAGGACCGCGTCGTCGAGCGACTCCACCGCGGACGTCACGAACGCGCAGCCGGTCGCCTTCAGCACCGGCAACAGGTCCCGATGCTGCAGCAGGTGCTCCACCTTGATGGTCACGTCGTAACTGAGCGCCGGCCATTCGCGATTGAGCGCTTCTACAACCGAAATGGCGTGCCCGGGACCATTGAAGAAGTCGGGATCGCCGAACGTGATGTGCTCGGCGCCGGCCGCTACCTGCTGCCGGATGTCGGCCAGAACCACATCCTGCTGAACCACGCGAAATGTTCCCCGATAGACCGGAACCACCGGGCAGTGGCGGCACAGATGCTTGCATCCGCGCGAGGATTCCGTGTAGCCGACGCGCTGCACTGTGCCGTTCGTTACTAATTGGGCATAAGCGCCCAAGGGAGGCAACCCGCTGCGATCCGGGACCAGGAAGCGCTGGCGTGCCAGGGATATGCGCGGCGCGGCGGCGCTCTGCGTCCATACGCCATTCGCCAGGTCCACCAACGGCTGCTCGAATTCGCCGCCGATAATCGTCCGGATCCCCGCCCGCCGCAGCATCGGCGCGTTCAACGGCGCATAGAGCCCATACCCGCACAGGTGCGCTCCCGGGTTCATACCCCGCACGCGTTCCACTACCCGCAGAAACAGGCGCGTAGCCGTGTGCATCGGCAGGAAAAACGCGATCAGCCCGGCCTCGTCCACCGCCGGGCGGGGTAGCGGGCTGCACGCCAGATCGGCCACCGTCACCTCGTGGCCCGCGACCCGCAACCACGCCGCGGGCGACGCCAGCCCAAACGGCTGCCGCCCCAGTTCGTAGGTGGAGATCAGTACTACCCGCACACAACCATTATGCGGCGCTTTGGTAAGATGTTTCTATCTCCCCCATGTTCGCCGCAACCACCATCGCCGATGAAATCCTGGATCTCAAGCAGCAGCGCCAGGCTATCCTGCTGGCGCATCATTACCAGGAACCCGAGATTCAGGAACTGGCCGACGTAGTGGGCGATAGCCTGGAGCTCGCCCGTAAGGCGCGTGAATTCTCGGGCGACGTGATCGCGTTCTGCGGCGTATGGTTCATGGCCGAGACCGCCAAGGTGCTCAACCCGAACCGCATCGTGGTGGTTCCCGATCGCGAGGCCAGTTGCAGCCTGGTAGAGAGCTGTCCAGCCGGGCCGATCCGCGAATTCCGCCGCAGGAACCCCGGCTACACGATCGTCAGCTACATCAACACCTCCATCGAGGTGAAGGCTGAGAGCGATATTCTGTGCACTTCGCGCAACGCCGTCAAGGTGGTGAACTCCATTCCGCCGGAGAAGCCGGTTCTGTTCCTCCCCGATCGCAATCTCGGCAACTACGTCCGCCGCCAGACCGGCCGCGAGAACATGAAGATCTGGCAGGGAGCCTGCATCGTGCATGCCACCTTCCCCGCGCGCCGCGTGGCCGAAGCCATGCTGGAACATCCCGGCGCCAAAGTGGTGGCGCATCCCGAGTGCCCCGAATCGGTGCTCTCCATGGCGGATTTCATCGGCTCCACCTCAGCCATCATCGAATGGTGCGCCGCCCAGGACACGCCGGAATTCATCGTGATGACCGAAAGCGGCGTGAACTACTCGCTGGCGCGGGTCGCACCCGGCAAGCGCTTCCACTTCGTCGCCAATGAAAACTGCAATTGCAGCGAATGCCCGTACATGAAGCTGAACACGCTCGAGAAGCTGCGTGACTGCCTCATCAGCCTGGAACCGCGGGTGGAGTTGCCCGAGGAGATCATGCGCCGCGCGCTGCTGCCGCTCGAGCGCATGCTCGCCGTGAAATAAATGCCAGCCGCGCCGCTCGTCGACTCTTTCGGCCGCGTCCACGACAACCTGCGCATCAGCGTCACCGACCGGTGCAATATCCGCTGCTTCTACTGCATGCCGGAAACCGACGTGCACTTCGTCCAGCGTAGCGAGATTCTGGATTTCGAGGAGATCGAGCGCTTCGTCCGCATCGCCGTGACGCTCGGAATCAACAAGCTCCGCGTCACCGGCGGCGAGCCCCTGGTGCGCCGCGACCTCCCCGTGTTGATCCGGCGCCTGGCGGCCATCCCCGGGATCCGCGACCTGGCGCTGACCACCAACGGCGTTCTCCTGCCGCAGCTCGCCGAGCCCTTGTATGAAGCCGGCCTGCGCCGCCTCAACGTCCACATCGATACCCTGGACCGCGAGCGCTTTCTTCGGATCACGCGGCGCGACGACCTGGACAAGGTGCTGGAGGGGCTGGCGGCCGCCCAGCGGATCGGCTATTCCAAGATCAAGCTCAACGCCGTGGCGGTCAAGAACCTGGTCGAGCCCGACATCGTGCCGCTGGCCCGTTTCGCGCGCGAGCACGGCTTCGAGGTGCGCTACATCGAGTTCATGCCGCTGGATGCGCAGAACCTCTGGGACCGCCGCAAGGTGCTCTCGGCGGACGAGATCATCGAGACGCTGTCACGCGAGATTTCGGCGCTTCACCCGATTCCCGATCCCGACCCCCGCGCGCCCGCCACCCAGTACGAGTATGCCGATGGCGGCGGCACAGTGGGCTTCATCGCGTCCGTCAGCCGCCCGTTCTGTCTGAACTGCAACCGCATCCGCCTCACCGCCGACGGCAAGCTGCGATATTGTCTATTCGCCATCCAGGAAGACGATGTGAAGAGCCTCATGCGCTCCGGCGCCCCCGACGAGAAGATCGCGGCCCTCATCCGGCGCAACATCGCCGGCAAGTGGGAAGGCCACGAAATCAACTCCGCCGGTTTCGTCGCCCCGCCCCGCCCCATGTATTCGATCGGCGGATAGCGCCCTAAACTCCATCTCGTGCGGATCGAAAACCGCTTACGGTCGCGGCTCCGATCGGAACATGCCGCTACGCACAGAGCCGTGACCGTGAGGGAGCGGTTTGTCGCTGTATTATGCGAGCCCGCGCTCCGAAATACCCCCGAGTTCTTGCATTTCTCAGCGGCCTCCGCCTCCTCCGCGCGTGCCTCGAGGAAGACGCAAACCTCCCACCAGGTTCCCACACTCCTCCGTTGTCTTTGTTTCCTCCGCGTTCAAAACTCCGTGTCTCCGCGCCTCCGCGTCAAATACACGGTTTCCGGTTTTGGATCCGGCTTCGCCGGGTTAGATTAGGGAGGGGTCTTAGGCCGGCGATCAGTATCGTCCTCTCCGCTCCGCTCTGAACCACATAGCCGACCACGACCCGATCAGGGCAATCGCCGAAGCCAGCATCAGGCCGCAGACTTTCGGCGCCTCTCCCGTGGAAAAATGGTAGCCGCTAAAGATATAGCCCTTCACCAGAAGGACAACCACTCCCAGGCTCCACAGGAAGAACAGCACCGTCCACGATCCTCTGATCGCCAGAACCACCGATATGAGCCCGTAAAGCGACCCCAGAAAAACCACGTAGGTCAGGGTGGAGCCCGTCCACGGAAGCATGCCCAGGTGTAACGTCCGGGCACCGGTCGCCAGCGCCAGGCTGGAAATCGCCAGCAGAAACAGTGTCAATAATCCGTGGAACAGATAACTGCAATAGCGCGTGAGCGCCTTCAACGCCGCCACTCAGGCCGCCTCCTCGTCAGATGGAATCGCTATTCTACCAAGTCGCCGCGAAGCCGGGGCCGATATCGGGCACGATTCCCCGTAGAATAGAAGAAAATGCACCTTGCATTCCTGCTTTACGTCTCCCTGGTCAACGACGTCCGGACCCTCGTCGCCAAACACGATTTCGCGGCCGCCGAACGGACCGTCCGAACGTACCAGTCGCAAAGCGGCGCCACGCCGGAGTTCGCCGCGGCGCTCTCGTGGGTCGCGCGGGGCGCCCTCGCCGACAAGAAGCTCGATCGGGCCGACAGCTATGCCGCCGAGACCCGCAAACTCGCCATGGAACTCCTCCGCACGCGCAAACTGGACGCCGACCCATGGCTTCCCACCGCGCTGGGGGCTTCCATCGAGGTCCACGCCGAGGTGATGGCGGCGCGCGGCGAGCGCTCCGAGGCGGTCGCGTTTCTGCGCGAGCAGCTTGCTGCCTGGGGCACGACATCCATCGGGGAGCGGATTCGCAAGAACCTCAACCTCCTGAGCCTGGAAGGCAAGCCGGCGCCGCCGCTCGAAACCAACGAGTGGCTGGGGGCCGGGCGCACCACTCTCGCGGCTTTGCGCGGCCATCCCGTTCTACTGTTTTTCTGGGCGCACTGGTGCCCGGACTGCAAAACCATGGCCCCGATGCTTGCGTCCTTGATGAAAACCTACGGTCCGAAGGGCTTGACGCTCGTGGCGCCCACTAGGCTGTACGGTTACGTCGGGGGCGGCGAAGTGGCTGCGCCGGCCGCCGAAAAACAGTACATCGAGCGCGTGCGCCAGCAGTATTATCCAGCCTTGGCGGGCACCCCGATACCGCTCAGCGCGGGTAGTTTCCTGTCCTACGGATGCAGCACGACTCCCACGATTGTCCTGACGGACAATGCCGGCATCGTTCGCTTCTATCATCCGGGGGCGGTATCGGAAGCGGAGTTGTCCGCCCGTATTCGGAAGATACTGGGGAATTGACGCCCGGAGAGGTGTCGCTAGGCCGGATCGAGCTAAGCTCAAGAGCAATGCCCATCCAGTTATTGGACCGCTTGGAAGCGTGGAAGACTCGCTTTGGCTCGCGGGATACCGTTCCGCTGGAGCGGTTGCTGGCGGCCGCCGCCACGTGGCGATCGCGCGACGCGGCCAGCCTGATCCGCCTGCACGAGACTGTGCTGTTTCTGCGCGCGTGGCCGCCCACTCCGGAAGCGGCGCGATTGGCCGACGCGATCCTCTTTTCGTTCGCCCGCCGCATCGCGGAATTGCTGGAGGACGAGCTTTCCGCCTTCGCGGAGCCGGAGGTGTCGGGGATCGCCGGCACATCGCTCTCGGCGGTGTTCAGCTACGAGGTGGCGCGGAGCCTCGCAGACCGCCATCCACGCAACGTGGAAGTCGCGTGGGACTGTTACGACAACCCCGACCGGCTTGGTCCCCTGCTCGCGCGCCTGCTGCCGCTGATAGGCGAGGAATGGCCCGTGGAAGCTCACGTTCCGTATCGCGAGTGGATCTCGGCCGCGCGGGGCCGGGGCACGACCGACCTCGCCTGGCTATTGGCGCGCACGCAGGTGGAGTCGTTCGATGCGCTGCAAGTGCCGCTGACCTGGGAGATCGCGGACGCGCGGATATCGCGTTCGCGCCTGCGACTGCCTAAACGGAGCCTGTTCTGTCACACGGAACCCCTGCTGCGGCGCAACGACGTCTCCCTGGCCGGGGAACTGGAGTCTCCGCCGCTGGTGGTGAAGCGCGTCCCCCGCGGCCAAGCCCGCAAGATCCTCGACCTGATCCTCGATACTTCCGCCGTGCGCTATCGGGAGCTCTACGGCTTCAGCCACCCCGACGAGGCGCGAGTATTTCACGCCGATGCGGGACGCGGCGTGGACATCTACTTCTTCGGTGTGCCACCCCAGTGGCGATTGCCCCTGCGTGCCTACCATGCGGGGATGTTTTTCAAGAATGGCGTGCCCGCCGGCTACATCGAGCTGCTTTCGCTTTTCGAACGCGCCGAAACGGGATTCAACCTGTACTACACATTCCGCGAGGGCGAAACGGCTTGGCTGTATGTGCGCCTCCTGCGCCTGTTCCACCAGGTTCTGGGGGTGAGTTGTTTTTCCGTGGATCCCTATCAGATCGGGTTGGAGAACCCGGAGGCGGTCGATTCGGGGGCGTTCTGGTTCTATCGCAAGCTGGGATTCCGGCCGGTGGATCCCGCAGTCGCAACCTTGACCGCGAGGGAAGAACGCCGCATGCGGCAAACGCCCGGCTACCGAAGCTCGAAGCGGACTCTGGAGAAACTGGCCGCCGATTGCGTCGTTTTCGAAGCTCGCTCGGCCGAGAAGGGAGCATGGGATCGCTTTCGAATCCGCGGCGTTGCCCTAGGCGCGAGCCTGGGATTCGACGACCAGGCGCGTAGCACGGCGAGCCAGCGGATTGCCCGCATGCTCGGTATCGAATCTTCGAGCGGCCTCGCCCTGGTCATGAGCCGGATTCCGGACCTGGAGTCCTGGACGCAGGAAGAGAAGGCCGCGGCCGCTGGGATCCTTCGGGCCAAGGAGAGCGCCAGCGAAGCACGCTACCTCCGGTTGATGCAGCGGCATCGGCGGCTGCGCGCGGCACTCCTGGCACTCGGCTCGGCAGGCTGATATGGACCCACTACTTCATCGCGGCATCCACCTCTTTAACAACGGCGAGTTCTTCGAGTGCCACGAAGTGCTGGAAGAGGCATGGACGCCGGAACGCGACCCGCGCCGCCTGTTCCTGCAGTCGTTGATTCACGTGGCGGTAGGCTTCTATCACTCGCGGCGGGGCAATCCGGTGGGGGCGTGCCGGCAACTCCGCAAGGCGTTGCGCAAACTGGCTCATTACCTGCCTTCGTGCGAGGGCGTCGACACGGAGCGCCTCTTTCGCGAGGCGCGCGAGGTGTTGGAGCAGATCGAGGCGGGCGAAGTGGTCGCGGAGTTTCCGCGGATGCACTGTCATTGACCACCGCGGTCGCGCAAGAGTGGTTGAACCGTGCTCTTCAGAATGTGAATCGCACTTGAAGATCGACCTTGCGATTGTAGGTGCTGGGCGCGCCGCCGTGCGCCATCACCATCAGGCCGCCGAGGCTCCGGTACTGGCCGAAATAGGGCGACGAGAGATCTCCGTCGGGTGGCGCGAAGTTGGGGTGATTGCTCATCGCGGATATCGACATCACTGCGGCCACGGGCCTCCTCGCGGCGCGCTGCAAATCGTCATGATGCGAATCCTCAATGGCAGGCCAGGGCGCTCCAGACGTCGGCCAAGAGCCGCCGCTGCATGGAACTGGTCCAGCTTCCGTTTCGCCACTGAGGCGACACGCTGGAACTTCCAGTTCGTTCGGGACGCCAACTGGCTGCGGCAATTGAGGCGGCGCTCGGGAGTTCTCGACCACTGGTTCCGTTCGTATGCAAGCGCGCCTCCTCCGGGCAATCGATTGCTCGGAACCTCTCCGTCATCGCCGCCGTATTGCCCGGCTCCACCCCGGCGCCGGTCACGCCAAAACCCGATCTCCGCCTGCCGCCTGGAAGGCCGCTCGGGCGTCCGCCTCGCGCTTGAGGACCTCATCCAGGACGTCCTGGAAATCCGGCAGCCGGGAAAGCGGCCGCAGCCACGGATCGCATCGCAAGGCAGTCGAGCAGAGAAACCCCTCCGTCGCGAGTTCGCGTATCGTGCTCAGGGCGTCCGCATGCGCTCCGTCTCGCGCCAACTGCCGCGCCAGGTAGAACTTGGCTTCCGGATCCTTTGTCGGCCGCACCGCCAGTGCCTGCCTCAAGATTTCAATACTCCTGGCATGGTCGCCCTGGAGCGAGAAACGGAGAGACTCCATCATGGCCGGAAACTGCCCGCCCGGAGCACTACGGCGGCCCAGCAACTCGATGGCTTCGGCCTCCCGCCCGGCGGCGGCCATGGCTGCCAGATCCAGATAGTAGCGAAAGCCCAGGCAATACCACTCGAGGGTGCGCTCATAGTCTCCCAGCAGGAAAAAGGTGTGACCCACACTGGTCACGATCTTCGGATCGAGACGCCACGAGCGGTAGTGCGCCCTGACCGATTCGTCAAGGAGGCCGCAGTAACGGCAGGCCTGAACCAGGCCCCCGAACAGTTCGGGATCGTTGGGATGTCTCTCCCCTTGCCCCAGGAGCCGCACCATGGCCGACCGGGCGTGCCCCGTATCGGTCTCGATCGGCGTATAAAGATTGTGCGCGATGGGCAGGTCCGGACTCAATGCAAATGCGCGGTGAAATGCCCACTTCGCCAATTCCAGGCTCTGCGGTCCCTCCTCGCCGAACTTTTCGAGGGTTCGATAGCACCTTCCCAGACGCGCCCACGCCGGAGCGTAGTCCGGGTCTTCGTCCAGGCATTCACGGTACAGGTCTCGCGCCATCGATAGGTTCTCCATGGTCCGCTCGCGCTGTACGTGGTTCGCGCGCAGGTAGAACTCGTAGGCTCTCGGGGAAGCCGGCACATTGTGCGCCAGAACCCGCCGCTCGCGCTCGGTCAAGCGCAGTACCAACAATTCCACGATGCCATGCACCAGGCTGTCCTGAACCTCGATCAGGTTGTCGAGCCTGGTCTTGCAGACATAAGACCCCACCAGCGTGCCGGAGGGTGCGTGGATCAGTTCCGCAGTGACTCGCACCTGGTCTCTCTCACACAGGATCGTGCCCGCCAGCACCATGTCTACATCCGCTTCCCGCGCGATGTGCCTGGGGTCCGGGTCGGCTTCGGCCAGGCGCGCCGCCAGCAGGCTGGAGCGTACCGTGAGCGAGCGCAGCCCCGCCAGTGCGGCCGAGATCGCCTCGGGCAGGCTATGTTCCAGAAAACCGGCCCGTTCATCACCGTTCCGCACGGTGAATGGAAGCGCGATAAACCGGATGACTCGTTCCGCCGGCGCCTCCTCGTCAACCTGTATTGGAGTTCCCACCGCCGAGCCGGAAGCCCAGGTCTGTGTGACCGGGGGAAGAAAGCGATACCCCAGTTTCGGAACCGTCTGAATATAGGCGCCGGCGGCGCCGGCGTCCGCCAGAACTTTGCGCAGGAGCGAGATCTGACTGGTCAGGCTGCCTTCTTCCACGAAGCTGTCGGACCACAGCGCAGTCATCAGATCTTCCTTTCGCATCAAATGGCCCGGGTTGCGCACCAGCAGCAGCAGAGTCTCGAAGGCTTTGGGTGGAAGGGGCACAACCTGGTTGCCGCGGCGCAGAATGCGTTCGCCGGGCAGGAGCCGGAACGGGCCGAAGGTATAGGATTGCGCTTCCGCCGCCTCAGCACGGGCTTCGGGGCCTCCAGGAACGGCGATTGGACTCGGCGAATTCGGCGACATCCGTTGAGAGTTCATCAGGAAAACATCAGGTTTCGATCAGGACTTGCCCGGTCCACGCCGGTAATACTGTTCTCGTACTGGTCCGGACCAAAAACAGATTTTCGGACCTGAGATCCGTACCAATTCTAGCCTAAACGCAAAGGAGATGGATATGAAACTCGCAACGATCGTAACGCTGGGAATCGTGCTTCTGGGGTCATCCGCATCACTGAATGCCCAACCTGCCGGAACGTCCGAAGTGGTCATGGCTTACATGAATGAGTCGGTTCCCCTATCCGCCACCCTCCCAGGCTTCGATGGTCTCTGCCTTATCTACTACACGCTGGTTGGAGATCTCGACCTGAAGTCCCTGTTCGCGGGGTCCCTGTTCGGCCCCCCGGTCGTCGACAGGGCACACGCTTACTTCATCTGGGCGTCGGACTACAGCGCGCAATTCCTGACCCAAAATGAGGCGTTTACCTCCTTCCTGATTACCCAGGGAACGGCCACCATCTATTACAGCAGCGCGCCCGAACAACGTCGCTTTGACCTCCCGACGGATCGGAGCAGTTGGGGGGAACCCGTGGCCACGTTTGTCAGGAAAGCAGGAATGTTCCAAAGCAGGGATGGCGGAGTCTCGGGCCCGCTCGTTAATACGGCGGTACTGGTGTCGAGCAAACCGTTCCAATTGAACGGGAGAACGTTCGACTTTAAGCACCTGATCCCGTACGGAATGACCTGCTCCGAGACTGCGGATGGAGATTATGAGGCCGGCACCTGCGTCGCGATCGGGAAGTAAGAGACGGATCGCGACTGATAGGTTGCTGCTCAGTGTCGAACAAGCCATGGCGCCCATCCTTCTCACCGGACGGGCGCCGGCTGGGGCTGAACAAGGTCCCGGCGGTCGCGGACAAATCTCCAACGGCTGCGGAGATTACCCGCTCTGGTCGTCCGACGATCGCACGCTGCTCTACATCGGAGTCTTGCGGAGTCGGGCACCGGCGATACTCCTCGGAATCGAGCATGAGCCAGGCGGAATTCATGCTAAACTGACGTTCCGCGATGCTTACCAAAGCGATCTCCATAGTTCTCGGCACTGTCGTCCTGCAATGCGGTATGGACGCACAAACTTCGCAGCCCGCAACTCGCGCGGCGGCTCCGGCGACGTCCAGGCCCCTCGCGAAATATGGTTCGAACCCTGCTGCCGGCAAGACCTTCACCCATGACGGCGTCAAGCTCTATTACGAAGTTTACGGAACCGGCGAGCCTCTTCTGCTCGTGCACGGCAATGGCGGCAGTATCGCCGAGGTCACGGCCCAGATCGATCACTTCCGCAAGCGCTACAAGGTGATCGCCATGGATAGCCGGGACCACGGCAAGTCCGGCGACAGCCTGGACAAAATCTCCTACGAGAAGATGACCGATGACCTCGCGGCGCTGCTCGACCATCTACAAACCGGGCCCGTGTATGTGTTGGGCTGGAGCGATGGCGGCATCGAGGCCCTCCTGCTCGGCATCCGGCACCCAACGAAGGTAAATAAGATTGCGGCTATGGCCGCGAACCTGAACCCGGGCGAGGAAGCCATCTACCCGGAAGTCATTGCCCTCGTGAAGTCCATGATGGGCTCGATGCCGGCCGCCGCCAAAGAAACCCCACAGGGCAAGCGTGAGTTGAAGGTGACGCAAATGATACTCGACGAGCCTCACATCGAACCCAGGGCGCTCGAGGCGATCACCGCGCCCACACTTGTGCTGGCGAGCGATCACGATTTGATTCGCGACGAGCACACCCTCGAGATCTACCACCACATCCCTAACAGCCAGCTCTGTATATTTCCGAACGCAACGCACATGGTTCCTTACGATGATCCCGATCTCTTCAACGCGACCGTCGAACGCTTCTTCCGCGCGCCATTTGCGAAAAAGGATCGCGTCAAGGACTTCCTCAAGTCGTTCGAGGCGATGAAAGCCTCCCAACACTAGGCGGAAGTTGGTCGTACCGGACGGGTCTTGATCGACCACCAGCTCGGTTCCTGGATCGCAGCGCATCCCGAAGTTGGCGGGGCTTCCAATTGGTTAGATTGCAGCTTCAAAGCCCAGCCACCCTCCTCTCCCGCTGGACCGTCGAGGGCGAAGAAAATACGGTCACCAATTCCGCAACATCGGGAGAACCGTGCTCTTCAGAATGTAAGCCGCACTTGAAGATCGATCTTTCGGTTGTAGGTGCTGAGGGCGCCGCCGTGCGCCATCACCATCAGGCCGCCGAGGCTCCTGTATTGGCCGAAATACGGCGACGAGAGATCTCCGTCCGGTGGCGCGTAGTTGGGGTGATTGGCCGCGTTGAGGGTGGAGGCGCTCAGGGTCACGCTGTATTTCCGGCCGGTGTTCGTTGTGAACATGGCGCGCGGCGGCATGGCGCCTCCACCACCGTGCTCGGCAGGGCCGGAATCCGCCATGGCCGTCCGGCTCTCGCGGCCGAACCCCCAGGTCCGCGCAATCCGCAGCGCCAGATTCACCGCCGCTGGACCGCGCCCGTAATTGTGTCCGATGGTCGCGCTGCCCGGAGCCGGGCTCGGATTGAAGCATCCGCTTTCCTGGCAGGCGGCCGGGACCGCGCCGGTGAGCAGGGCGGGGCGCTGGGCGGGATATCCCGTGTCGCCCGGATCGAGGCCTGTAGTGATGTTGTAGGGCAGGCCGCTGTTGGCCACCAGGAACGAAGTGACGGTGAACTTCCACGCCACGGGAAGAGTCGCGCCGATGGCCAACCGGTGCCGCACGTCGCCATAGACCGACGGACCCCATTCGGCGCGCAGATTGTACGGGTCGGCGGGCTGGCCCTCGTTGTTGTCCATGCCGTAGGACAGCGAATAGAATCCGAACAGCATCAGGCCGCGGTAGCTCGCGTTGGTGCTGGCGGTCAACTGGTTCTGGCGGCTGAGACCGGCGGACTCGGTCAGCAGCCGGATCGACGGGTCGCCGAAAGGATAGCCGCCGGCGATCGGCGCGTTGATGTTGCGCACGTCGAGCAGGTGAGTGCCGCGGCTGCCGGTCCAGGTCACGGTGAGGCGCGAGGACGGGTTGATCTGGCGGTCGATTCCCACGCTGGATTGGTACAGGCGCGGGGCCATATTGCGGCTGGAAACAGGCTGCAGTTGTTGCGGCGAGAGATCGGCCTCGAACACGCCGGGCGGCGGGATTTCGGGGAAGAACGTGGGATTGAGGATCAGGTAGGATTGCTGCGTGATGCCGTTGTAGCGAAGCGCGTTGAGCGCGACCGTGAGAGGGACGCGGTCGTAGAAGGTGCCGAAACCGGCACGCAGTACCGTTTTCGCGGGCCGGTTCCCTCGGGCATCCAGACCCCAGGCGATGCCCAGACGCGGCGCCCAGTCACCCAGATCTCCGAGGTTGGTTTGAACTTCGTAGCGCAGGCCGAGACTGACGGTCAGGTTGGGACGCGCGCGCCAGTCGTCGTTGACGAAGAGGCCGGCGTCGGCCTGGCTCACGCGCGTGGTGGGCGTTCCCGAGTTGAGGCTGAATTGCGAAGGCGCGGCGCCGAGTTGCGCGATCTCGGCGCCCGTGTAGCCGGCCTGCTGGAGGGCCATGGTCTGCTGGTACTCGGCCAGCGTGTAAAAGGTAAACGTTCCGGCGAAATTGCCGAGGGCCGTATCGTCCAGCCGCGATTGCCGCACGCGGCCGCCCCACTTGAGTGTGTGGCGCGCCTTCGTGTAGATGGAGGAGTTGGTCAGTTCCCAATTGCCGGTAGTGGAAGCGGAGTTGCCGGTGGACGCTCCGCCCTCCGAAAACGCGCCCAATACGGTGATAGCGGGCGCGGTGTTGTCGGCCGTGTCGCGGACCTCCGAACGCATGTATTGGAAGCGCGTCTCGTTGATGGCCCGCGGGTTGATCACGGCGGTCTCGGTGATCTGCAGCGTGTGCTCGGCCTGGGTTTGCCGATAGGCGCGCGATGCCAGGTTGAAATCGCCCACGCCCTGATTGTCGAGCCCGATGCGCAGCTCCTGGTAGCGGACCACCAGCGTGTTCCGCGGGCTGAGGGCGTAGTCGATGCGCGGGCTGATCATGGTTCGCGATTGGGGCGTCGCCAGCGCGCCGTTGAACGTGGTCGCCAGGATGAAGGCGTTGTCGTCGATCAGGCGCTGCTCCGCATCCAGGGTGAACGCGGCCTTGTTTTTCCGCAGCGGGCCGCTGAGGTCGAGCCCGTACAATTGGGCGCGATACGGAGGCCGGGTGGAGGCGGTGAGCAGCGGGTTGCGCGAATTCAGGCGGTTGTCGTTGTACTGGGCGAAGGCTTGGCCGCGCAACGAGTCGGTGCCGGGCTTGGTAAAGATCTCGACTCGCGCAAAGCCGGGGCGGTCGTACTCGGGCGAGAAGGGATTCGAATTGATGCGCACCTCGCGGATGGCCGCCTTGGGCGGAAGGTTGCCCCCGGTGAAGCCGTCGATGAAGATCTGGCCGCCGTTCGGTCCGGGGGCGGGACCGGCCAGGGCTTGCAACTGCAAGGCGAGCTCGTCGGGGTCGTCGGAGAGAGAGGCAAGCTGACGCCGGCGCATCACGACGGCGCTGCCGTTTCGCTCGGGCTCCGCGCCGACACGGCCGAGCGCGTCCTCCACGTTCACCGCCTCCGTTCTGGTCTGGATTGCCAGTTGCGCGTCGAAGACCATCGGGCGGAAGATCGAGAGATCCGCCTTCTCCGCGGCGAAGCCCTTGGCCAAGATGCTGACCTGGTAGCGACCGGGCGCGAGCGAAGAAAACGCATACTGGCCGGTGTTGCCGGTCCGCGCGCGGCGTTCGCCGCCGGCCTCCTCACCCCGAAGCTGGACGACGGCGCCCGGGACCGCGGCGCCGGAGGGGTCGGTGATGGTGCCGCGCAGGCTGGATTGCGCCCGCGCGGACGCCAGAGACAGAAGCAGTGCCAGGAGGAACGATGCCGGTTTCATTGAAGGATCGCGGGGAGGCTCAGCCCGCCGGGACCCGACAACATGCCGCCGTGCATGCGGGAGATGGCGTCCATGGGGTTGGCGCCGCCGGCCTGCGCCTGCGCCGCCTGAATCAGGGAATCGGCGTTCGCCAGCAGCATGATGGTGGTCAGCTCATCACTGTTGGCGCCGCGCGTGCTGGTCACCACGATCGCGCTGCCCACTTTCACGTCGCCGATAGCGGCCGCCGGAAGGTGCTCGAGAATCTGCTTGATGTCGAACGATTCCGAGTCGCGACCGGGGTACCCCGTTGGGGTCGGAAGCGGCGAGTGCGGCGTCCCCGACATCGCGGCGCGCATATCGGGCAACATCTTGAGTTGCGAGCCGGCGGTCACCCGGACCGTCAGCGTCTTCTTCGTGGCGAGATCCTCGATGCGGATCTCGCGGGCGTCGGGATTCACGGCCATGACGGTGCCGACCTTCGTCAGAAACGTTCCGAACACGATTTCCTCGGCCGCCAGTCTGGTCCCGTCATCGCTCTTCGGGCCGCGTGCCTGAAGCTGGTCGCCCGCTGCGATCTCGCCCAAGACGCTCGGTTGGGCGTCGGTGAACTTCACCGAATCGGGAGCGTAGCGGCGAATCCTGGTCTTCCCCGTGACGGTGATGACGGCAGTCTTCACGCCTTGGGGCGTGCGCTGCTCCAAGGTGACGACGCCGCCGTTGGTCGAAGAAACGATGCCCGAGATGCCGCGCCGCTGCCAATCCAGCCGCTCGGCCTCGTTACGGCGGGCGATGTCGCCGGCTGGGATCAGCACGATGCGGCGCGCCTCCGTCATACCGTCCACGAAGGACACCAGGACGCGATCGCCCAAGGCGATATCAGTGGCCTTGGCGGGCTTGGACTTGGCTAAGCCGCTTTCGCCCGGCGGGATGGTGACGACGTCCGTCTCCGGCCCGACCTTGACCAGCAGCGGCGAACCGCCATCGGGCTTGACCCCGAACTCCAGCGTGTCCACCTGGAACGCCGTTACCGTGCCGAGCACGGGCTTGGGCGCGCTCTGCGCTCCCACCCATGTGGCCGTCCAGGCGCCGCCCAGTTGCGTGGTGCCGCTCATCGAGTCGCCATCGGCCGTGCCGGTGAAGGCGAGGGTCATCTCACCTCCCGGCAGTTCGATGCCGAAGGAGACCTTCTTGCCCTCCACTTTTCCGGAGAGCGCCAGGGCGCCGATCTGCTCAACGGTGTAAGTGCCGGTGATCTTCGAACCGTCCTGTTTCACTTCGAGATCGCCTTTTACGACGCCATGCGGCGTGTCCACGGACATTTGCCACTTGCCCGCGACGCTGGCGCTTTCCTGCGCGTACAGGAGCGCGGACAGAACGGCAAGAAAAACTGCGGATCGTTTCATCACAAGTTTACTCATGAGGCAAGGGTACGGGCTCGGAAGACGCAGCTCAACGCGAAAGTGCGGAGCGCGGATGGATGCTCGCGAGCGCGGAATTTCGAGCGGCGAGCGAGCGGTAACTCCGGCGGTCTTGCCGCCGGCCCGCTGCGGCGAGCGAGCCGCCTACAGGCCCGGAATGCGCTGCCGCAACGCTCGGGCCTGGCGCTCGCTGACCACGATCTCGGTGGCCGCGGCGTCCGGCATGATCAGCAGGAAGCCGCTTTTGAAGTACGGTCTGATCTCTTTGATGCGGTTCAAATTCACCAGCACCTCACGGCGCGCGCGGAAGAACAGCTCGTTGGGAAGGCCCGATTCCAGCTCCGAGAGCTGATAGTTCACCCAGAATGTCTCCGTCGCCGTGTGCGCTTTCACCACGCCGTCTTCCACCTGAAACCAGAAGATCTGCTCGGGAGCCATCAGCACCAGGCGGTCGCGTTTCCGGCACACGATCTGGCGGAGGGTCTTGGTGGATTCGCGCGCGACTTCGAGGATGTGCTCCCGCTCGCCGGCGCCGAGCTTGCGGGCGCGATCGACGGCCTGGGCGAGGCGCTCCGGTTCGACGGGCTTGAGCAGGTAGGCCAGGGCGTTGGCTTCGAAGGCGGCCAGCGCGTGCTGGTCGTACCCGGTGGCGAAGATCACGTAGGGCGTCACGGTTGGCGGGATGGATTGCAGAACCTCGAAGCCCGTGAGCCCCGGCATCTCGATATCGAGGAAAAGGAGCTCGGGCTGAAGGGCTTCGATCTTCTGCACGGCTTCGAGACCGTCACGCGCTTCGCCCACCACCTGGATCTCCGGATGCGCGGCCAGCAGGCGCCGCAGCCGCGCGCGCGCCGGCTCCTCATCGTCCGCGATGAAGGTTCTCATATTGCCTCAGCCAGCGGGATGAGGACCGTCGCACGGCTGCCTCCTCCCTCGCGCGGATCGAGCGTGACGCTGGCCCGATCGTGGTACAGCGTGTTCAGGCGCTCGGAGACGTTTGCCAGGCCGAGACCTCGCGATTCACCGCGCCGGGCAGGCCCGAGTCCATCATCCTCCACTCTCAGGCAGACGTGGCTATCCTCCGCGCGCGCGGAGATCCACAAACGGCCCGGGCCGGGCTTCGGTCCCAAGCCGTGCTTCAGGGCGTTCTCCACCAGGGGCTGCAGGATCAGTGAAGGAATCGCCGCGCCGGCGATCTCCGGAGCCATATCGATTTCGACGTGCAGGCGGTCCCCGAAGCGCGCCTCCTCGATGTAGAGGTAGGTGCGCAGGAATTCGATTTCGTCGCGGATGGAAGTCAGCGGGCGGCTGGAGTGCGCCAGCACGTGCCGGAATACGCTGGCGAGCCGCAGTGTCATGGCCTCGGCGCGCGTTGGGTCGCGGACGATCAGGTCGGCGATGGTATTCAGCGAATTGAAGAGGAAATGCGGATTGACCTGGGCGCGTAGGGCGCTCAGCTCGGCTTCGGTCACCTGTTGGACGAGCAACGTTTCGCGGCTTTGCCGCTCGACGGCCTCGCGCTCGCGGTCGAGCGTGTCGAGCCGCTGGCCGCACTGCGCGGCGATGGCGCGCAGGTAGTTGAGGTCGTGCGTCACCAGACCCCGGCGAACGGAACCGGGAGCGACGAGCAGGAGGTGGCTGACGCGTCCTCCTGAGGCGATGGGGATCAGCAACTCGACATCGGGCAGGGGCAGCCGGCCGCGCAGCGGATGGTCGCGGCCCAGTTCGATGGTCTCTCCTTCCAGCATGCCGGCGGGCCACTCGGATGGCGGCAGGCGGCCGGCAGCGATGAGCCGCGCGCCGCTCAATTCCAGGGGGCGCATAGCGGCGTCCTCAATGGCGGCGGCGATTTCGGATTCCCGTTGCAGGTTGCGCAGACGGTTCGCCAGGCGCCGCGTTTCGGCGCGATAGTCCGGCGTGTGAAACAGCAAACGGTTGAGGCCCGTGCCGATCCGCTCGTCCATGAAGGTGAACGAAAGCAGCACGAGATTGGCAAAAAGGATCACCAGGAAGACATGCGCGGCCGCGGGGGATGGCGTGCGGTGGGCCAACTGCAGCACCGCCCAGGATTGCGCGATGAGGGTGAGGACCGAGGCCCACAGGCCGGCCAGCAGGATGCGCACGCCATAGCGGATAAAGACGTCTGCGAAGCGGAAGCGCGCGAAAAGCAGAAACGCGCAGAGAAGCACCAGCAGGACCAGGTGCGCTCCGATGGCCCCCAGGTGTGCGTTCGAGTGGCGCGCGAAAGTGATGGTGAGGGCGGCGCCGCATACGGCGGAGACGATCACCAGCGAAGGTACATACACCGCCCGGGGAGTGGAATCGCGCCGCAGGGAGCTGACCGCTCCCAGGAGTAGCAACAGCGCGGCGTTGTACGCGGAGGCCAGCATCTCGGTGCGAGGCGGGAGCGCGGCGGACCACAGCAGAACCGCGATCAGCCCGGCGCAGAGGCACGCGGCAATCCGCAGAACGCGGGGAGAGCGCCAGATGGCCAGCACCGGGATGGGGAAGGCCGCGACACCCGAGAACTGCACGGCCCGCGCCACGAACGCCGAACGGGATCCAGCCGGAATGCCGGCGGCCGCGAGCGCCGCGTACGCCAGGCCGCCGGCGCTCCACAGAAAGGCGCACGCGGCGAAGACGATATTGGCCCGCGGCGTCCCCGGGAGCTTGGCTGCGCGGAGGGTCAGCACCAGAAGCAGGACGGTGATCAGCAGTCCCGTGCTGAGACCGATCAGATCTCCAGCGGAAAAATCGCTGGGCGTGGCGATTGGATGCAATGCATCCATCAGAATAGCTACGGGCGTCGGCGAGCGTCTAGCCTCGGGGGGCGGGCGCGGAAAATCGGGCGGTGAGCGCGGATTGGGGGGCTGACCTGCGCCGGCCTCACCCTAAGAGATCCACCAGGCTGGACTGCATTTCATTGGCGATCTTGAGGACGTCGATGTTCGTCGCGAAGGCGTTCTTTGCGGAGAGGAGTGAGACTGTCTCAGCGGACAGGTCCACGGTGTCGACGTTGGTTCCGGTGGAAGTTGCTCCGGTGGAGGCCAGGCGGCCGGCGGCCTGACCGAATTGGGCCTGGGCTTGTTCCAGGCCTTGTAGCGCGATAGCAGAGATGTCCACGGGATACTTATCGGCCAGGGGGGCGGTTTTTTCAGGCGGATTGAGGGACAATAGCGGGTCCGGGAGGAGATTTCCATGAAACGCAGTGAATTTCTTGTGTCGCTGGCGGGAGGCGCGCTTGCGGCTCCCGCGATGGCAGCGCCGATGGCAGCGCCGGACGAAGGTCCGTTTCCGAGCACCAGCATCGAGGTGGAACGAGCCCAGCCCGGCAAGCCGCATGCGGGCAAGGTGCTGGCGGCCATCCAACCGCATGCCGACGATCTGCCGATCTTTGCCGGCGGGCTGGTTCTGAAACTGATGAACGAGGGCTACAAGGGCTACCTGATCCGCACGACGAACGACGACCACACGGGCCCGGGAAGTGTCGGGGAAGGCGTGCTGGCCAACGAGCGCGACAATTTCGCGGTGGCGCGCTCTTTCGGGCTGGAGAAGGTGTACGACCTTTACTATCGCAATCACATGCTGGATGCCGTCTCTCCACTGGAGCTGCGGGTACGGCTGATCTTCCTTTTCCGCCTGCTGAAGGTGGACACGGTGATCTGTTACGACCCGTGGGGGCACTACGAGGAGAATCCGGATCACTACGTCACGGCGAGCGCGGTGGAGGCGGCGTGCTGGATGGCGGCCGGGGCGAAGGATTATCCGGAGCATTTCGACGCCGGATTGAAGCCTCATGCGGTGAGGGAAAAGTATTACTTCTCGCGCGGCCCGGAGTATGTCAACCGGGTGGTGGATATCAGCGGCCAGGTGGAGGGCAAGATCGCGGTTAACATACTGAATGGCGCGCAGGGACCGGGAGGGCAGAACGGCGCGCAACTGCGGCGGAGGTTGGCCGGGCAGGGCTTGCGTCTGCCGCTGCTGGGGGACGATGACGAGACGGCGAACCGCGAGTACGTCCGCCAGTTCGTGCTGGACCGCGATGCGGAAATCGGAAAGAGGTTCGGATTGAACTATGCCGAGGCATACCACTACATCGGGCCGGAGCCGGACAAGGTCAGCGACTTCGTCCGGGCCAACGCGGTAAAGGTGTAGGGCGCGGAATCTATGGAGAGCCGACCGCCAGGAAAGCGGCCGGCGAGGTGGCCTCGCTGAAGGCCCCGCCGTAAGTCATCGTAATCGGCTGCGCTCCCGGACCGACTTGCGGAACCACGACATTCAACTGCCACTCTCCAGGGTAGACCAGGCCGGCGAATAGTGCGTTCGCCGTCGCGCCGCCGCCGGTCACCACGGGCGGGGTGGAAAGCTCGATCAGGGGCGGCACACTGCCCCCTGAGGTGCCAGACGCTAAGTGGCCCCTCCCGCTGCACGGTCTCTCGCAGGATAGTTTCCGCGAGCGGCGTTTCACGGGAGGAATCCGATACCGGCGGGAGTCCTCGATCTTTTTTGTCGGACGTTCGGGCCGGGTCTCTCACTAGGATCATCAACCTTGGACAGGCTATCCACGGTCAAGGACGGCTCTCTCCCAGTTCAAATGCGCACAGCAACGTCTCCGCATCGGGATCGCCGAGGGTGCCCGCGCGTAGGGGGTTCGTTCGCGATAGAATGGAGGCGTGTTGGTATATACAGGGCGAACGGTCCACGTTGTTCCCGCCGAGGATGGAGGCTGGACCGTCGTCGACCTTCAGCGCCGTGGGTGGAGCTTTCGATCGAAGGCTGATGCACTGGATTACGCGAGGCGTATCGCATTCGCCAACCAACCCAGCCAGGTGGTACTGTTCACCGCAACGGGAGGCATGGAAACCGTGGCGCACTACCAATTGCCGGAATACCAGTATCCCCAGGCAACTGCTCAGGGCGGCAACGGTTCCCTGTTTGACGCCACCGTGAAGGCCCTCGTGATCGGCGGCCTGGTCGCTGCTGGTGTGGCAGTTCTTGGTGAACTCGTGGACACGGTAGAGCGCGATCTGAAAAGAGAATCAGGGCGATCTAGAGCTCGCCAGCGACGTAGACGCCAGATGCAGGAGGCCTGACGCACGGCACACATGGTTCGGCGTGAGGCAGCGATTCGGCACAGAGCCGTCTTTATTAACTGCCCCTTTGATCCCTCATACCGGGAGATTTTCGACGCCATCGTGTTCTCCGTTTGCTTGCTGGGTTTTGAGCCGCGCTGTGCGCTCGAACAGGACAGCGGCACGGAGGAACGACTCGCAAAAATCCTCAAGCTAATCGAACAGTGTCCTCTTGGAATTCATGATCTGTCCTACATGAAGATGGATCCTCGCACACGCTTGGCCCGCCACAACATGCCTTTTGAACTGGGGCTGTTTCTGGGTTACGAGTTTGCCAGCCGGAAACGTCCAAAGAAGGGTTGCCTAATCTTGGACAAGGAAGGCTTCCGATACCGGAAGTCGCTCTCCGATCTTAGCGGCAGGGATGTCAGCGCTCACAAGGGTACGGCCAAGCAGGCGATTGTCGTTGTCCGCAACTGGTTGGTGACTCAGTCCGGCCGCGAGGACGCCCCGGGAGGAGCTTTCATTGTTCAGCAGTATCGGCGATTCAGAAGGCAGTTGCCGTTGCTCTGCAAGACCACGAAGCGAAAGATGTCCGACCTATCATTTTGGGATTACCGGGGCATGGTAAATGCGTGGCTCAGGAACGCGTGATTCAAACCTCGATGGCCTTTGTTTTCGGTTCCTGCTGCTCGGAACGGCGTTTCACGGGAGGAATCCTGCGGTGGGCGGCTAGCAGGTTGAAACTTCCCAGAACGCGACTTCGCGGTCCTTCGTATAGGCTTCAACCACTTGGACGTCTACCCGGTCGGGGCGTACCTCGGCCAACTGCAGAAAAAGAGCGGGCTTGGGCACCCGCCAGAGTCGACATAGCACCGGGTTGTCGGAAGCCGGACTGGGGTCTGCAGGCTTAAGCCGTCGGCGTGGAGTTGGGCCCGATTGGGTGATCTCAGATCCCTCCAGCCTGAGAGGGTCATCCTACGCTACAAAAGGCTGCCTCCAGAACTTCGGCAGGAGGGGTAGGCGGCTCGCTATCTTCTCAGTATTTCGGGGAGATCATGAGGATTCCCAGGAGGAGCCGAGTTGGAGATCGTTCGCCCGTTGCT
>Ga0209415_10004478_pt1 | contig 25581 bp, 18 predicted proteins | sample PeaSoiSIISIP2007_FD_187696 | JGI IMG/M metagenome (GOLD analysis project Ga0209415, IMG submission 187696) | Peat soil microbial communities from Weissenstadt, Germany - SII-SIP-2007 (SPAdes) (version 2) | ecosystem: Environmental > Terrestrial > Soil > Wetlands > Peat | place: Germany... | reverse complement strand
ATCAGCAGCAAAATATACGCAATCGGCGATACAAAATAGCTGCGCATCTCCTTGCGCCAGATGAGCCAGATGTTTCTCATTTACCCGCTCCCGTAACAACGCTTTCTTCTTTCGGAGCAGCCTCTTGCGTCCCGGTCAGCTGCAGGAAGATTTGCTCGAGGCTGACTGCGGAGGCACGCATCTCATTCAAGTCCCATCCGCCTTCCACGATGGCGCGCGCCAGATCGCCGCGAACAAAGTGGTCTTTCTGCGTTTCGACTTCAAACTTGGAATACGTGGGCTGTTTATCTTTGAGGACGATGCGATTCACGCCCGCGACCTTTGCGATGCGGGCTTGTACGACGGCGGCATCAATCTGGCCATTGCGCCCGGCGACTTCCACGAAGACCGATTCCGCTCCACGCGAGCGATTCTGCAGGTTGTCGACCGTATCCGTCGCAACCAGTTTGCCCTTGCTGATGATGATGACTTGCTGGCAGATCTGCTCGACTTCCGAAAGGATGTGTGTGCTCAAAATAATGGTGTGATCGCCGGCGAGGCTCTTGATCAAGTCGCGCGTCTCGTTGATTTGTTTGGGGTCAAGACCGGAAGTGGGCTCGTCCAGGATGAGCACATCTGGATTGTGAATGATGGCCTGCGCGAGGCCAACGCGCTGGCGGTAACCTTTCGAAAGTTTGCCGAGCTGCTTGTTGCGAACGTCGGCGATGGCGCATCGCTCGCTGACGTAATCGACCCTTTGTTTCAACTCAGCGCCGCGAAGACCTTTCAAGCTCCCGACGAAAGAGAGATATTCGCCGGTCAACATTTCGGGATAAAGCGGCGGCGTTTCCGGCAAATAACCGATCCGCTTTTTCACTTCCATCGGTTCTTCGAGCACGTCGAAGCCAGCGACCGTCGCGGTCCCCGCCGTGGGCGGCAGAAAACACGTCAGCATCCGCATCGTCGTGGTTTTGCCCGCGCCGTTGGGCCCCAGAAAACCGACAATCTGCCCCTTCTGAATCTCGAAGGAGATGTGGTCGACAGCCGTGTTGCGCGCGTACCTCTTCGTAAGCTCTTTAACTGTGATCATGTATTTTTGTTTCGTGCCGCGAGATGCACAACGTTTCGAACCGCCCCAAGCAGAATCAACTCTTCACTTGTGAAAGCCCATGTTATGAACTCCGACGGGCCGATGTCAACCCTCCTCTGAAAAAAGAAAGCTGTCGGCGCGGCCCTTCGAAGCGTCCCCTTGGCTACTCAAACTGCTTGCGAAACTCAGCGAACTGTTTCTTCAAGTCCGCCATCTCTTTTTGCAAGTTCGTGACTTCGCTTTCCAGTTGTGCGAGCAGGCCATTCTCCAAAGCGTTTTTGGGCAACGGCGCTTCCCTCTCCGCCGGCGCCTCCCGCACTTCCACGTCACCTGACAATAGATGCGCGTAACGGGCCTCTTTGTTGCCAGGCTGGCGAGGCAACAATTTCACAAGTGGAGGCTCGCGCTCCATCAAATGCTTCAGCGTCGTGTGCACGACGCTCAAATCCTCAAAAGGATACATCCGTTCGGCGCGGCCGCGCAATTCACCCGGCGTCTGCGGCCCGCGCAACAACAATTCGCAAAGGATCGCCGTCTCCGGCCGCGAGAAATTGAAGACTTCGGACAGCCGATGCTCGTATTTCGCAACGCGGCTATCGCCGCTGGCCGACCGCGCGAGCGCCTGTTCACCCAGCGCGCGCAACGCCTGCCTCACGGAGTCTTCCTCCAGATTCATGAGGGGCTCGCGGTTCGATTTCTGGTTGCAGGCGTGCAGCAATGCGTTCAGGGAAAGCGGATAGTACTCGGGCGTGGTGATCTCTTTTTCCACCAGGCAGCCAAGGACTCGCGCCTCGATATCGCTAAGAACGATGTTCACGGGTTGAAATCATACAGAAACCGGGACGACATCCCAAATGCCGCCTCGGCCTACGAGAGCCGGCCTGCGGCGCATCGCGCGCGCTACGCCTCCAGCAAACCCATCTGATAAAAATTGACCAGATTCCCGTCCACTTGCGCCGCGATCGTTTCGCGGGAATCATTCGGAAACTCGGCTACCATGGCTTCAGCAAGTGCATGACGATCTCGCGTGCCATCGAGCAATTGCAGAAACTTTTTTCCCTGTTCATCTTCCAGCTTGAGATGCGTGTGGAGCAGCGTTGTCACCACGCCTCCTTCTTGCGCCTGCACGCGCGCAAGCGAACTCGCTGTTGGTTTCTCGCTGATACCCGGAGTCAGCGGCGGGTCAAAAGTTCGCAAGTCAGCCATCGTGTTGCCGGCAAGTTTCAAAATGGTTTGTGCAAGTCCCTCGACGGCTTCGATCTGCTCGGCATCAGGAACGAGCGGCAGGATCGTGTTCACGAGTTGTTCAAAGCTCTCCGCGTGCGGCCAGATTTCTTCGAGGCACCGTAGTACGGCGATGATGGCTGGATTGTTCGTCGTAAGCGTGCCTGCACCGCGGAGGTTCTTGAATTCCACGCCGCCATCTGGCAGTTCCGAAGCGGCTCGTAACGGCGAAGCAACCCGCAACTTTCTCGCGCGAGCCACCACTTCCTCCCGGCGCAACCGCAATTCCGTATGGCAGAGCAGCGTCTGGCGAAATCTTCGATACCGCACGAAATCGAGGTACTGCTGAAACGCAATCACATCCCCACGGGCAAGCTGGCTAAGAGATTCCAGCGCCCCCTCGGCCAATTCGGGATCCAGCACGTCGCTGAGATGCGCTTCGCTCAAAAACTGCAAGCCGCAATCTTTCGCTCGTTGTGCAAATTCGCTGAACGAAACGGGCAAGAAACATTCCGCTAAATCGTCGTGGTAGACGACCTTTTCATTGCGATTGAACATTAGTTTCAGTTCGTCCTGCAACAGCGCTTTCCAGGGCGATCGCGTATCCGTCGCCTTCAGGATCGTCTCCAGGAAATCGCGTCCTGTCTTCACGGGATTCTTGGAGCCCCCCGTCCGCTGATCGTGGAATCGCATCATCTCGCGCAAAACCTCGCGGACGTGGCCCGCCGGCTCCGTGTTGTAGCTGATGAACGCCACTCCGTTCGGCGTGAGATTCGCCCTGCATATCGAAAGAATTTTTGCCTGTACCGGCTTCGGCACCCACGCATACACGCCGTGCGCGATGATGTAATCGAATTCGCCGAAATCTGCACCGACCTCCATCAAATCCATCTGCTCGATGCGAATGTTCCTGAAACCGAGCCGCCGGATTCTCTCCTGACCGCTTTCCACAGGCTTCGCGGCGAGATCTATCCCCACAAATTCGCTCCCGGGCAACCCGTGCGCCATCGGTATCAAGTTGCTCCCATTGCCGCATGCAAGCTCCAACACGCGGCAATGCTCTACGGGCACGGTCGTCATGCCAAACAGGGTGCCCATTACCGCGAGGCGATCCGGATGCGTCTGCAGAAACGCGAGGCTCGGATAAGGGACGCTGTCATACACATTGGCCGGAGAAGACATGCCGCGTACGTTATCTCTTTTCGAAGCGCGGGTGAACAACGAACTGGCATGCAGCCGTCGCGCCTGAAAGAACACTCCACATGGCATTTGAGGTACCATCCTCCCTTCGCTGCCGCTGGCAGGTGCAATCCCTTCCAGAGATCCTGAGTAGCAAGGAGAAGGAACGATGAACGTTGTGCGAACGCGCGTACTCGTGCTGGCGATGGCGCTTACGATTACGTCCGGTTTTGCTGCCACGCTTAGCGCCCAGGACGACGGCGACGCCTGGGGAAAGAAAAAATCCGCGTGGCTTTTGCTCACTCCCGCGGAGCACGCGCAAGTGCAGGAGTTCTCCGAGGATTATAAGAATTATTTGAACGTCGCCAGATCGGCGCTCGGCTCTACGCGCGAAGTGATTCGCCGCGCACGCGCCGCCGGCTTCACCGAATTCACCAAACCCGAGCAGGTGAAACCTGGCGCTCATCTTATTATTCCCAACCGCGACCGCAGTTTGATCCTCGCGGTGATCGGCACTGAACCTATCGTCGATGGCTCGCGCGTCGTTGGCACCCATCAGGACAGCCCGCATATCGAATTGAAAGGCCGCCCGATTTATCCTGCTGGTGGCTTTGCGCTTTTCAAAACAAAATATTACGGCGGAATCAAAAAGTATCAGTGGTCCAATCTACCCCTCGCACTTGTCGGCCGCATCGACACTTCCGACGGCCGCACCATCGATGTCTCCATCGGCTTGAATCCCGGCGAACCCGTTTTTGTGATTCCCGACGCCGCGCCACACTCGGACACGGATATGCGCGCCCGCACCTATACCAGCGTTTTGCAAGGCGAGGAGCTTGATCCCGTGATCGGCAGCATTCCCGGCGAAAAAGAATCCGTCGCTGTCGAAGTCACGCAACTCCTCACCTCCACTTACAAAATCAAGGAAGAAGACCTTGTCAGCGCCGAACTTTCGCTCGTTCCCGCGTCGCACCCTGCCGATGTTGGGATCGACCGCGGCCTCATCGGCGCCTATGGACAGGACGATCGCGTCTCTTCCTACTGCGCCGCCCGCGCCATCATCGATTTGAAAGGCACTCCAAAACTCACCGCGCTCGCTTATCTTTCCAATTTCGAGGAAGTCGGCTCCGTCAATAACACCGGCGCCGGCTCGCAATTTTTAAACTCCACGATCGCCCGCCTCATCGGCGCGCAGCGCGGCTCCGCCTACAACGACCTCGACCTGCGCCGTGCCCTGCACAATTCCCAAGTGATTTCCGCCGACGCCAATGATAGCTTGAATCCCATCTTCCCCGGCACATCCGAAGCCACCAACGCCGCCCGCCTCGGCTATGGCGTCACTATCAAACTTTACGGCGAAGGCTTTGATCCGCCCTCCGAATACACCGCGAAAATTCGCGGCCTCCTGGACCGTAACAGCATCCCGTGGCAGACCCACACCTATAAAGTGGACGTTGGCGGCGGAGGCACCATTGGCGGATTCATGTCCCGCGAAGACATGGAAGTGATAGATTTCGGCGTGCCGCTCCTCTCCATGCATTCGCCGTTCGAGATGTCCTCGAAAGTTGACGTATGGAACTTTTACCGGACTATGAGTGTGTTTTACGTGCAGTAAGCGCAGCCGTCTTTCAGGAGCATCGCACATGGCCAACTCCCACACAGGCGCACGCCGGTGAACGCCAACCTCGCGAAAGCCACCGCTGTCGGCGCTCTCGGCGGCTTGCTCTTCGGCTTCGACACCGCTGTGATTGCCGGAACCACGCATCAGCTTAGCGTTGTCTTCAATCTCACTCCTTCATCCTTGGGTCTCACCGTTTCTATCGCGCTTTGGGGAACGGTGATCGGAGCAATGACGGCAGGTGTCATTGGGCAAAAATATGGAAGCCGCGAAACGTTGCGCGTACTCGCAGTCTTCTATGTTCTGTCTGCGCTTGGGTGCGCACTAGCGTTCAGCTGGCCCATTCTGGTAGCGTCTCGTTTTCTTGGCGGCCTGGGTATCGGTGGATCTTCTGTTCTAGGCCCTGTTTACATTGCGGAGATCGCTCCCAGTAAGTGGCGCGGCCGCCTCGTAGGACTTTTTCAGATCAACATCGTGATTGGAATTCTGCTCGCCTATTTTTCGAACTACCGCATTGCAGAGCTAGGCTTGGGCGCGAACGATTGGCGATGGATGTTTGGCGTAGCCGCCATACCGGCCGCGCTCTTCCTGATAATGCTCTTTGGGATTCCACGAAGCCCTCGCTGGCTGGCGACTCAAAACCGCATCGATGAGTCGCGCACCGTTTTGAAAATGATGGGCTCGCAAGATGCGGATGGTGAGCTTCGAGAGATCGTCGATTCCATTCATCTGGAGCGTTCCCAAAAGTCGGAACCGCTCTTTTCGTGGAAGTACCGATTGCCGATCTTTCTTGCAATCACCATCGGGCTTTTCAATCAGCTCGCGGGCATCAATGCGATTCTCTACTACTTGAACGATATTTTTGCCGCCGCTGGATTCACCAAAGTCTCCGGCGAATTGGGACCTGTGGCGGTTGGCGCCATGAATCTGTTTGCAACGATTCTCGCGATGACGGTCATCGACAAACTTGGGCGCAAGACGCTCCTCTTGATAGGTTCGGTTGGATTGGTGGGGTGCTTATCTGGGCTGGCTGCCATCTTTCTGACGCATAGTCACCAGCAATACCTTCTGTGGCTCTTGATTGCCTATATCGGTTTTTTTGCAATTTCGCAGGGTGCGGTCATTTGGGTCTATATCGGCGAAGTTTTTCCGAACCGCGTACGCGCCAAGGGACAAAGCGTTGGCAGTTCCTCTCACTGGATCATGAACGCCATTGTGTCCTGGATTTTTCCCGTACTTTTCGCACATTCGCCTGGGACTCCGTTCGTCGTGTTCGCCTCTATGATGGTCTTGCAATTCTTTGTTGTCATGTTCTTCTATCCCGAAACCAAGGGCTACACCCTCGAAGAAATGCAACACCGCCTGGGCATCGAGTAACGTTTCGTCCTGTAGGGACGGGGCTTGCCCCGCCCGGAGTCACCGACCAATGTCAACTTTAGCCATTCATCTCCTCGACCCTTCATGATAACCACACCCGCCCCATTCACCCTCGGCGTCGACATCGGCGGCACCAAAGTCGCCGCCGGCCTCGTCAACGCCAACGGCGAAATTCTCTTTCAATCCCGCGTGCCAATGCCCGCGCACGGCACCGCCTCCGCAGCCTTCGCCGCCGTACAATCCGCCATCGAATCTGTCTTCGCCGCTCATCCCGACTCGCGGCCCCACCTCGCAGGCATCGGCATCTGCGCTCCAGGCCCGCTCGATCCCGCCACAGGCATCATTCTCAATCCTCCCAACGTCCCCTGCTGGCGCAATTTTCCTCTCGCAGCCGAAGTCCAGCGCGTCTTCGGCCTCTCCGCGCGCGTCGACAATGACGGCAACGCCGCAGCTCTCGCCGAAGCCATCTGGGGTGCCGGCGTCGGCTACAAAAACGTCTTCTACGCAACTCTCGGCACGGGCATCGGCTCAGGCATCGTCTTCGATCGCCGCATCTATCGTGGCCGCACCGGCAGCGCCGCCGAAGGCGGCCACGTAACGATCGACTATCGCGGCCCGGTCTGCGGTTGCGGCAAGCGTGGCTGCATCGAAGCCCTGGCATCCGGCCCAGCTATCGCGCGCCGCGCACAACTACGACTGGCGGAATCGCGCGAGTCCAGTCCCAAAATGCTAGCGCTTGCGGGTAGCGACGTGAACGCCGTGAATGCAGAGATCGTCGCCGAAGCGTTTCAGCAGGGCGATCCGCTCGCCACGCAAGTCCTCGAAGAAACCGCCGACTTCCTCGCAATTTGGGCTGGCAACATCATCGACCTTCTCGAACCCGACGTTTTCATTTTCGGCGGCGGTCTGGCTCATCTGATGAGCGGCTTCTTCCCACGCATCCACGAGCAGCTCGCACACTGGTGCGTCAATCAACGCTTCGCCGAAATCCCCATGGTCCTGGCCCACTACGGTTCCGACGCCGGCATCGCCGGCGCCGCCGCCCTCTGCCTCGAGTAAGCCACCAAAGGCATGAAGCGGTAATGCGAGCAGCACGTCAACTATTCCTTCCTTTCCCGCTCGCTACCCCTTCCGCTAAGTCTCTCTGAAAAAGAGACTTAGTATTTTTACTTGACAATCAGTACCAATGTGTTATACTATCGGCTGTCGATTGCGGAGGAGAAAGGAGTCACCGCCTTGCCTCCGTTATTCCTCCACCCAAGTCGTCCCAAACACTTCCACTTTTTTCCACAGCCAGTAAACAGAATTCATATCGAACCGCCCGAACTCCTTTTACTTTCAGTGGCTTACGCACACTTCCCGTCAGGCCGGGGGGTGGGGTGTCGTCGCCATTCTCGCCGCTCGCGCATCCAACCAGAGCGGACCAATTTCGTTGAGGGCCGATCGAGGAAAACGATGAGCGAAAAGACAGCAGCAAACGACAGCAAAGGGTCGTTCGGCAAAGGCCTGCCAGCCGCCAAGAGCGGCGAGTTCCTCTTGGGCGGCGACCTGCCCGTCTGGCGCCTTGGCTTTGGCGCCATGCGCATTACCGGCAAGGGCGTTTGGGGCGAGCCTCAAGATCACGACGAAGCCATTCGCGTCCTTCGCCGCGCCGTCGAGCTCGGCGTCAATTTCATCGACACCGCCGATTCCTACGGCCCCGAGGTCAGCGAACGGCTGATCGCCGAAGCGCTGCATCCATACCCGGAGGGATTGGTAATCGCAACGAAAGCCGGATTCGACCGCTCCGGCCCGGACCGCTGGACGATGAACGGCAATGCCGAACACTTGCGCAAAGCTTGCGATGGAAGTTTGCACCGCTTGAAGCTTGACCGCATCGATTTGTTTCAACTGCACCGCATCGATCCCGCGTTTCCGGCGGAAGACCAGCTCGGCACGCTGAAAGATTTGCAGGCGCAGGGAAAAATCAAGCACATTGGCCTCAGCGAAGTGAGCGTAAAAGAAATCGAGCATGCCAAAAAGATCGTGCCCATCGTTTCGGTGCAGAACCGTTACAGCGTTGCGGACCGCGCCGCTGAGGACGTGCTTGAATATTGCGAGCGCGAAAAAATCGGATTCATTCCGTGGTTTCCTCTGAACGCAGGAAAACTCGCCGGACCAGGAGGCAAACTTGAGCGCACCGCCGCCGAGTTGAACATCTCCACTTCTCAGCTGGCGCTCGCCTGGTTGCTCTGGCGCTCCCCGGTAATGCTGCCAATTCCCGGAACCTCGAAAGTAAATCACCTCGAGGAAAACGTAGCAACCGCCGCCGTAAAGGTGGACGCCCGCAAAATGCAGGAACTAGGCCAACTCGCTAAGTCGGCTTAACGCCATGCTCTTGTAGGGGCACGATTCATCGTGCCCTTTTTGGAAAAGGCGACTTTAAATTTCTAGTGGAAGGAAAAAAGAGCCAACGGCCCACTTAACGCGCCAGCGGCATCGGAATCACGTTCGCGGATTCTTGCGGCCCGAGAGCCACGCCATCGCAAAACGCTACAACTCTTCCAGAATTCGCCGCGACACGCTCTCCCGGCACAACAATTCCGACGAGATTCAGCGGATCGGCCGCGGAGATGTGGATGAGTTCACTGGTTGCCGGCTGGTTCCGTTGAGCGCGCAACGAGTCCACCGCCATGCTGAGAGCGAATTGCTCTCCTAGGAAGCCACTGACAAACCGGCCGCCGCGCGCTTCGCCGCGATCTTCCAGACGGCGGAAGGTGATGAGCAACTCGCGCCATTTCGGAAGATTGGTTTCGCGCGTAAGAACTTCGCGGAACACCACGCCGTACCGCCGAAGCAACATCCAGCAGGTGGCTTCGAGCGCGCGATTGCGATCCGGATTTTCGCCGGAAAAAAGCAGCGACCAGCGGCCGGCACTGTGGCGGGGACGCGCCGCGCGACCGGCGGCTCCCTGGCCCGCGCGCCGCTTCGGATCAATCAGCGCACGCAGATTATCGAAACCATCTGCGGTGAGCAGTCCGGCAGCGACGAGTTCCCAGAGCGCAGCTTCCACTTCGGATTTTAATTTACCGGTGCCACGTGCAATGTCCGCGAAAAAGGACGCGCCGCGCTGCCGCACAAATTGCAGAACCGCCGCGCCGTCCGCGCTCAGGCCGGTCCCTTCCGTTTCGCCGGTTTCGCGATGCAAAATCATCCATTCCGCGTCTTCGCGAACGAAAAAAGTAATGGGAGCGACGCTCGTAGGAATGACGCGGCGTTTTGTGTCGGTCGATGAAAAAGCTTCGAGCGTTGCCGGATGCGGCGAAAGCCGGCCCCACCCCACAGCGCCGGTGAGGCAGAGCTGATCGAGAACCGCGGGGTCGTAATCGGCGATGCGGCGCTTCAGGATTTGGCGCTCCCAGGCATTTGCGGGAGCTTCAAATCCCTGCAACTGGCGGATCGCTTCGAGCGTCCCGCGCTCGCCGAGAAGCTGTGTGCTCGGAGCCACATGCTGCCAGCGCAAAAGCCAGTTCATGAATTGCGCGGGAGTGACGGACTGAATTTGTTTGCGAAGCTGGCCAAGCGTCAAGCGATGAATGCGCGCGAGCAAGCGGCGTTCGCACCACTCGGTTTCTTGCGAAACGGGATCGGTAAATTTGCCGCGGAGAACAACGCCGCTCGCTTCGAGCCGCAGTAGGGATTTTTCCAGCTCTGATGCAGGAAGCGAAAGAACAGCGGCAAGTTCCTTTGCGGCGACAGGGCCCGAATGCGAAATCCAGCCGGTCACCAGAGAAAGCAGCGCGTCTTCCCTGTTTGGAGCGGCTTCCGCAAAATCCGGCGGAGAAACATCGAATTGCGTCGAAGGAAAGATTTGCGTGAAGGAGAGCACACGTTCGGCAGCGACCCAATAGACTTTCTCGTTCTGGTGCGCGCGAAGGACGCGGCGCTGTTGCCCCAACTCTTCGAATTGAACGTTCCAGGCAGGCAGCGATTGCTGCAACCGCATGCTTAGCGGATCGAGGCGCTCCGCGTCGCCCAAGCCGCTTGCCGGAAGCGCAATCAGAGTGAGCAGCGCGTCATGAAGTTCTTCCGCGTCGCGCACATCGGGCCACGCGTCGGCCCACACTTCGGCGATCGCGGCGGGATCGAGGCGGCCGATTTCTCCGAGCACCGCTTCGGGAAGCATGCGGCGCATTTCGACGGCGCGAGCGCGGCGCTCCTCGATGGGCGCGTCGTCGAGATAGGCGTAGGGATTCGCATTCAGAATTTCGTGAGAAAACTGCGAAGGCTGCGGTGTGTCAACAGCAAGGCAGGTGATGCGGCCATCGGCGATGGCGTGTAGGACGCGATCGAGGCCTTCGATGTCCAGCGCTTCGGTCAAAACGTCTTTCATCACTTCGCGGATGAGCGGGTGATTGGAAATGGTGATGTCGCCTTCGATATTTTCCTGGCACGCTTGCGCTTCCGGAAAAACGGCGGAGAGCAAATCATCGGCGCGCATGCGCTGAATTTGGGGCGGGACTTTTTTGCCTCCGCGAAAACGTAGCAAGGCCAGAGCGCGACCGGCATCCCAGCGCCAGCGAGTCGTGAAAAAAGGCGAAGTCAGCACGGCTTGCTCGAGGACGGAGCGCAACGAATTTGGATGCAGGAAATGAAAGACGTCGGCGAGCGGGAAGCTGTGCTGCTCGCTGAGAGAAATATTTAACCCGTTTTCGGTTGCCGCCGCCTGCAATTCGAAATTGAAGGAACGACAGAAGCGCTTGCGCAGCGCGAGGCCCAAGGCTTTGTTGATGCGCCCGCCGAACGGCGCGTGAATGACAAGCTGCATTCCGCCGCTTTCGTCGAAGAAGCGCTCCGCGATGACGGTGGTTAGAGTTGGCACCGCGCCGAGCAAGGCGCGCCCGGCAACGATGTACTCGACAATCTGCTCGGCTCCGGGATCATCGACGCCGCATTCGAGCTTGAGCCAGCTTTTCGCCGCGGCAACGCCGCTTGCCGCTTCTACGTTCGACTCCGGCGACATTCGAGGCACAAGGTCACTGATTTGTTCGCGCAGGTCCGCAACGTGGGCGGACAACTCATCGGTTCGCGCCGGAGCTTCGCCGCGCCAGAACGGCACGGTGGGTGAAGCTCCTTGCGCGTCTTCCACCAGAACGCTGCCGGTGGAAGTCACTCGCCGAATGCGCCACGATGTATTTCCAAGAAGCATCACGTCGCCAGCCATGCTCTCGACCGCAAAATCTTCATCGACCGTGCCGACCACGATGGATTCAGGCTGTGCGACGACAGTGTAGAGAGAATTTTCGGGAATGGCGCCGCCGCTGGTGATGGCGGCGAGGCGACTGCCCCGGCGGCCACGCACCATGCCGTTGACGCGATCGCGGTGCAGGTAGGCAGCGTAGCGTCCACGCGCGGAGGCGATGCCTTCGCTCAGCATTTCAATGATTTCGTCAAAGTCCGTGCGTGCGAGATCGCGATAAGGATAGGCCCGGCGGACGCAATCGAATAATTCGCTCTCGCTCCAATCTTCGGCGGCGCACATGGCCACGATCTGTTGCGCGAGAATGTCGAGAGGCTGCTCGGGAATGGCGAGTTTGTCGAGGTCGCCCATTCGAATGGCACGAACGAGCGCGGCGCATTCGAGCAGTTCATCGCGGGTGGTGGCAAAGATGCGGCCCTTCGGTATGGCGCCGCGCCAATGGCCGGCGCGGCCGATGCGCTGCAAGCCGACAGCAATAGAGCGAGGGGAGCCAATCTGACAAACGAGATCGACGCTTCCGATGTCGATGCCGAGTTCGAGAGAAGCGGTAGCGACCAGCGCGCGAATTTCTCCCGCTTTCAATTTGCGTTCGGCGTTCAACCGCAGCTTGCGGGACAAACTGCCATGATGCGTAGCGACAGCGTCTTGCCCCAGGCGTTCGCCGAGATGATGGGTCAAACGCTCGGCGAGACGGCGGGTGTTTACAAAAATGAGAGTGGACCGATGCTGCGCAGCGAGCGCGGCGATGCGGTCGTAAACTTCGTCCCACATTTCGTTGGACGCGACGGGGCCGAGCTCGCTGGCAGGAACTTCGATGGCCAGATCCAATTCGCGTCGATGGCCGATTTGTACGATGACGGGATCGGGGCGGGCAGTGCCGCCGAGAAAATGCGCAACAAGTTCGATGGGCTTTTGCGTAGCGGAAAGACCGATGCGGGTCAGAGGCTTACCGGCCAAATGGTCGAGACGCTCGAGGGAGAGAGCCAGGTGAGAGCCGCGTTTGTCATCGGCCATGGCGTGGATTTCGTCCACGATGATGGTGCCGGCGGTTTTCAGAACTTCGCGGCTCTTAGCGGCGGTCAACAGGATATAGAGCGATTCGGGGGTGGTGACCAAAATGTGCGGAGGACGCGAGAGCATCGCTCGGCGCTCGTGGGCGAGGGTATCTCCGGTGCGAACAGCGGTGCGAATCTCCGGAAACAAAATGCCGCGCTGGCCGGCCAGTTGAAGAATTTCGCCGAGAGGACTCTCCAGATTTTTCTGAATGTCGTTGCTTAGAGCCTTGAGGGGCGAAACATAAAGGACTTCGGTTTGGTCGGTCAGTTCCCCGCTGAGGGCTTTGCGAACCAGACGATCAATGCAAATGAGAAAGGCAGCTAGCGTCTTGCCGGAACCAGTGGGGGCGGAAATCAGGGTGGTCTTGCCCGACAAAATACTGGGCCAACCTTGTTCCTGTGGCTCGGTCGGCGTGCCAAAGCGCGAGACAAACCAATCGCGGACGAGCGGGTGAGCCCATTCCAAGCTAGGGGAGACCGGTACTGGGGCCTCGGTGTTCATGGTTCAGAAGTAAATTATAGCGCAAGCGATTGCTGCTCGCTTGCGACCGCGGCGCGAGTCCACGCGGCCGGCTTGAAACAAAGTCATCGATGGATTGCATCGTTTTTTATCCAGGCAGATTGAGCCATCTCCTTCTATACTTTCGTCTCTTCTGAGGATCTCAGAGATTGGTGCCGATTCGTGAGGGGTGGGCAAAATGGGCGCGATGAATCGCGCCCCTACAAGTTCGCGGGATGCGGTTGAGGCGGTCTTGGTACGTTCGTCGGAGAGAGGAGTCGAAGGATGATCTCGTTGCAGAAAATATTGGTCACTTTGGTTTTGGTTGCGGCATGTGGAGTAAGCGCGGAAGCGCAGGCGCAGAGTGTGGCTGCAAAAGACAGCGGACATTCATCTGCGGGCAAGCACTATGTGCTGGCGGCCACCAAAGACAACGTGCAATGGGGGTGGCTCGATCCTTCAGAAAAACCGAAGCTGATGATCGAGTCCGGGGACACGGTGTCGATCGAAACGCTGAGCCACGGGATGGACGAGGTGAAGCCGGGGACGGCGATGGAAGAGATCGTCAAGCTGCGGCTAGCGAATCCCGGAGGCGGGCCGCATTCGATGACGGGGCCGATTTACGTGAACGGGGCGGAGCCGGGAGACACGATGGAAATCCGCATCATGAAAATCGTAATGAAGGATTCCGGCTTCAACTTCAATCTCCCGGGCAAGCAGTTCCCTACTGTTGGTTTGCTGGCGCCGGAATTTCCCGAGGGGCATGTGCAGTATTTCAAGCTGGACTCCGCGACGATGACCACGGAATTCAAGCCGGGAATTGTGCTGCCGTTGAAGCCGTTTCCCGGAACAATCGCGGTTGGCCCTGATCCCAACGAACCGAAAGAAAAAGCGGGGCCACCCATTCATGATGCGAGGGGCCGCACGAGCACGCTGCGACCGTGGAAGAACGGGTCGAACATGGACGTGAATGAACTGCAAGCGGGATCGACGCTTTACTTGCCGGTGTTTCAGAAGGGCGGGTTAATCTGGACGGGAGATTCGCACTGTTTGCAAGGCGGCGGCGAAGTGAATCTGACGGCGCTGGAGTGTTCGTTTAAAGAAATGGAGATTCAGGCGACCGTGCGGAAGGATTTGCACATCGAATGGCCGCGCGCGGAAACGGCGACGCACTGGGTGTTCATGGGATTCGACGAGGACTTGAACGAAGCGATGAAGATTGCGGTGCGTGAGACCGTGAATTTTTTGGCGGAGCAGAAGATGGTGCCGATGACGCGGGAAGAAGCGTATTCACTGACTTCGATTGTGGGGGATTGCCGCGTGTCGCAGGTGGTGGATATCCGCAAGGGAGTGCATTGCCTGATTCCCAAGGCCATTTTTGCGAAGAAATAAAAAGATGAACGAAGGCAAGCTGAGAGGCGCCGAATGCGAATTCGTGCTCGCAATTAAAAAGCGGCAGCAGAGCTGCCGCACTCCACATTGCTTAGTCGCGGGAAAGGCCGAGAACGTCGCGCACCGCTTTTTGATCGGCGCCGGAGCTGGCGAAATCGTCAAACGTGCTTTTAGCGGCTTCGATGATGTGGCGCTTGATGAACGGAGCGCCCTCCCTGGCGCCCTGCTCGCTGCTTTTGATGCAGCACTCCCATTCGAGAATCGCCCAGCCGGGGAAATCGTACTGCGTGAGTTTTGAAAAGATAGTGGCGAAGTCGACCTGGCCGTCGCCGAGCGAACGAAAGCGACCGGCACGCTGCAACCAGGGCTGATAGCCGCCGTAGACGCCTTGCTTGCCGGTGGGGCGGAACTCCGCGTCTTTCACATGAAACATCTTGAGGCGCGAGTGGTAAAAATCGATGAATTGCAGGTAGTCCAGCTGCTGCAAAACAAAATGGCTGGGATCGTAGAGCATGTTGCAGCGGGGATGCTGGCGAACGCGATCGAGGAACATTTCGAAGGTCGCGCCATCGTGGAGATCTTCCCCCGGATGAATTTCGTAGCAGAGATCGACGCCGGCTTCGTCAAAGGCGTTGAGAATGGGAAGCCAACGCTTGGCAAGTTCGTCGAAAGCGGTTTCGACAAGACCGGCAGGGCGCTGCGGCCAGGGGTAGATGTACGGCCAGGCGAGCGCGCCGGAAAACGTGACGTGGGCTTTCATGCCGAAATGTTTCGAGGCGCGAGCGGCGAAGAGCAATTGCTCGACGGCCCAGGCTTGCCGCGCTTTGGGATTGCCGTGAACGGTTGCGGGGGCGAAGCCGTCAAACATCGCATCGTAGGCAGGATGGCAAGCAACGAGCTGGCCTTGCAGATGCGTAGAAAGCTCGGAGATGACAAGTTTGTGGCGCGCGGCAGCGGCTGCGATTTCGTCGCAGTAGGCTTTGCTCTCGGCGGCGCGCTTCAGATCGAAGAGCCGCGCATCCCAGGAAGGGATTTGGAGCGCGACGTAGCCGAGACTCGCGGCCCAAGCGCAGATGGTGTCGAACGAGTTGAACGGCGCGGCATCGCCGGCGAACTGCGCCAGAAAGATGCCAGGGCCTTGGATCGTTTTCATGAGTGGGCTCCCATCATGTTCAAGCACAAATCGAATTGCAAGCGTTTAAGCGAACAAGGTAAGGCAGCTACCGGGTGGGCATTCTAACGTTAGTGGGTCCAAATCCGAAAAGATAGTTGAAGGCGCGGGGGATGAGCTGCAACGATTCGTGCAGTATGAACTCAAGGATCGGGAGACAGAAGCTGCAATCTACGCGGGCCAAAGCATCGGATTGACACTATAATTCCAATCGACTACATTTCGCCGCGGGTGTTTCTAAACTGGGCGGCGGTACCAGGTGTCTCCGAATGAGGGCACGATTTGCAGCATTTCTTTCTGTAGTGGTCTTACTGCTCGCGTATAGCGCGGCGCCAGCGCAAGCTGCTCCGCAGCATGCCGCTCCCATCAAAAAGAAGGGACTGCTGGACGCGCTCGGCACCGGCGGCCTATCGGGAGCGGAACTCATTGATCTGATCAACCAGCGCGGCGTTAACTTCCGGCTGGCCTACGACGACGAAGACGAGCTGCGAAACGCGGGAGCTTCGCCAGCGGTCCTGGAATCGATTCGAAAGCACTATCACAGCACGCCCGTCTCGCAAGCCGACAAAACGAATGCGGCGAACCTGCTGAAATCGTCACGAGCGTTGCTGGACGCGCACAACCCGGACAGCGCACTGCCCGTCGTGGTGCAGGCGCTGGCGATGGACCAGGACGATGCGGACGCGTTCGTGCTGCGCGGACGAATTTACCTGGCTACCTCGCAACCGAAGAAAGCGCAAGCGGACTTCAACATCGCGCTGCAGATCAAGCCCGGACATGCGGAAGCCAAGCAGCTTATGGCCACGGCGGAGAATCCGGGGAATGGCGAAGTGACGCCGGCTTCGACCGGAATGAATGTTCCGGCGACGGGCCACCAGGGATTTTTGGGGTTTCGCTGGCGCGTGAGAAACGGGCAGCTATCCGTGGCGGGAGTGCTTCCGCTGGGGAGCGGAGCGCGAGGCGGAATCCAGGTGGGGGATGTGCTTCTCTCCGCCAACGGGATGAACATGAAGGATTTTGCGGATCAATTCGTCACTCCCTCGAAAATAACTCCGGGAATGAACGTGCGATTCCAAATCCAGCGTCAGGGGCAGCCACTGGAGTTGCAGATGGTGGCGATGCCGCGACCGGCCGTGGGAGACGAGGCGCTGAACTATTTCGGCCAGGTGATTCAGCTATTCCCCGGAAGCCCTGAAGCGTATTTGTATCGCGCCATTGTGTATGGGCAGGTCAAGAATTACAGCGCGGCGCTCGACGATTGGAACAATTTCATCCGGCTGGCTCCGGACGATCCTGTGGGCTACGGAGAACGCGCCAAAATCAAGACGGCGTTGGGCGATCAGGCCGGTGCGAAGGCGGATCAAGATGAAGTGACGCGACTGAACGCTCCGAATAACACCGCGCCGCAAAATCAGCAAGCTGGAGTACCTGCGAGGACTCCTCCGGCTGGCAATACTGCTCAGCCGGCGGCAGGTAAGGCGACTGCCACGGCGCCTTTTCCGCAGCGCTGGAGTCTTTTGCAGTACAACAAGCTTTTTACGATGAGGATGGTGGGCAACCATCTCTACATGCAAAGCACCGATAATGTGATCGTGGCGGACGCGGAGCAAGCCACTGACAAAAAAGGGGCCGTCGTATTTAAAGGCAAGTGGCGGCAGAAAAATGCGAATGGGACGTTCAGCACATGGAACATGACATTGAAGACGGTCTCACCAGAGCGCATTGACGGCACGGTGCTGACGCTCGTGTTCACCGGAGAGCCGGTTACTTTCATTCCTCAATAACTCAATGTGAGGCTGAGCCGAAGGCAGAGCGAGGAGAAAGTCTCGGAAGCCGCTAAAACATTGCCTTTTTGAGGCCGCTGACCAGGCGCTCGGCCACTTTCTTTTCGCCACCGTGGACTTTTGTCAGGTACAGACCTTTATCGCCCGCTTCCCCGACCCACAGGTCCGCGGTGCCGCGAACATCCGTGATCGTGACGCTGCCTTTGCGCTCGGTGGCGGTGCCCTTCATGATGGCGTCGGCATCTTCCACGCGAAGAACGACAAGGACGCGCCCGGGCATCTGCCGCGATATTTCGGCTTTAATGTATTCATCGAGATCGTTCGGCATTTTCTCGATAAACAATTTCTTTACATCGCGAATGGAGGCGATGTTAGAGGCAGTCGCAGGCGTGGCTGGCTTCTCTTTCTCCACAGGAGGCTGAGTCACTGGCTGCGTCGCAAGCGGAGTGGCGGGCGCCGAGGCAGACGGCGAAGCAGGAGTCTGGGTGACGCCGTTTGCAGGAGGGGCGGTTCCGGCGGAGTGGAGATTCGCGCGCACCGCGGCGAGCAGATCGGCATCCGCTCCCGCGTTTTTCAGTTCGGACTCCCTGTCTGAGGTTAGTTCAAAGTCGACGCCCCGGGTCTTTATGATTTGGGTGAGCTCGGAGTTGGTCAGACCGTGCGTCTTCAGCGAGTTGAGCAATCCTTTATAGGTAATGGGCTTGGAAGTCTGTGCAGAAGCAGCAGCGGCGCAGAGAAGAAGCACCAGCATCGCGCAAAGGTAGCCTCGCTGGCGTGTCGATCGCATCATAGGACCACCGGGGGGTCTCAAGTTCACTGGTCAAGGGCCTTTAGGGCGGCAGAACGCTTGGAATTTTTGGAGCTGGGATCTTTGCCATCGAGAGCTCGTAAAGCGGCCGCTCGTTTATCGGTCTGAGTCATTTTGCCGGCGGGAGAATTGAGTTTGCCCGCGGAGGGTCCATCCGCGCTGCCAGAACCCACCGGAATCGTGACTGCCGGTTGGCCTGTGATCGTGGAATCCACCGGCTTCTGAGGTTCGATTGGCTGCGATCCGGCCGGAGATGAAACTTCTACGGCTGGAGTCGGAGTAGTTCCGCCGTTGGCTTCATTGCTGGCGCGAACTCTCATAACGATCACTGCCACCAACAGCATCACGGCTAAAATTCCTGCGGCACCAAGGACCATCGCCATCGGCGGAATCTTTTGGGTCAGCTTGACTGGTGCAGCGGGGGCTTGAGGCTGCCAAGCGGCCGCAGCAGGCTCCTGCTGAGCGGGGGAGAAATTGTTTACAGGCACATCTGCTGTAGGAATCCGCGTGGGTTTCACGGCAATTGCCGGAGAGCGCGTGCCGGAAGCAGACAGTGCCGGAAGATCCGGCAAGGCAAGGCCAAAATCCTCGGCCGTTTGATAGCGCTGTCCGGGAGATTTCGCCATGGCTTTCTGAACCACAGCGTCCCACACCGCGGCGGAACCAGCGGCAAGCATGTCCGAAACAGGAGTGGGCTCCTGTTCGAGCTGGGCCTTGATTAGCTCGAAATCCGTTTGCGCGGTAAAAGGCAGCCTGCCGGTAAGCATTTCGTAGAGCACAACGCCAGCGGAATACAAATCCGACCGAGGGTCGGCTTCGTCGCCACGAATACGCTCCGGCGCAATATATTCCAGGGTCCCAATGATGCGGCCGGTGCGCGTCATGCGCGACGAACCAAGAACGCGCGCGATGCCAAAATCCGCAACTTTAACTCGGCCGTCTCCCGTCACAATAATGTTTGCCGGCTTGATGTCTCGATGAAGCACACCCATGCTATGCGCATGAGAGAGACCTGCGAGGGTCTGGCTCATGATACGCGCAGCCATGCTTGGCTCCAGCCGGCCCGCGGTGCGAATGATCAATTCCAGCGACTGGCCGCGTACGAACTCCATGGCCATGTAATAGTCTTCGCCCTCCTGGAAGAAGTCGTAGAGGATCGCAATGTTTGGATGGTTGAGCCGTGCGAGTGAGACTGCTTCACTGCGAAAGCGTTCAATCAGCTCGGGTTGTCGGGCCAGTTCGGCGCGAAGCACCTTCATCGCCACAGGCCGCTCGGTCAGAGTGTCCACGGCTTCATAAACGGCGCCCATCGCGCCGGAACCTAACTCACGCTCGATGCGATATTTCTGGATTCTTTTGCCGATCATTGCGCCACCTCGACTTGCCGGGTGTCTTTCAGCCCTTCCGGCTGGCCGTTGCTTGAGTATATCGCGACAACCGCGACCGTAATATTGTCATAACCGCCGCGGTCTTTGGCCATCTGAATCAGCTTGCGGCAGGCGTCCTTCGTGGAGGAGTCCTTTACCACGGCCATCATCTCCGAATCCTTCACGAGGTCATGCAAACCGTCGGAACACAGCAAAAAGGCGTCGCCCGGTCTGACGTCCATGGGCTCCGGCCAGCGCATCATGGAGAACTCCGGCTTGGTTCCCATGGCCCGCAGGAGCACGTTGCGGTCTTCATGCTTCTCGGCTTCTTCGGCCGTCAACAAGCCTTGGCGAACCAGATCGGCGACCGCCGTGTGGTCTTCCGAGAGCTGATAAATGCCGTCGCCTCTGATCAGATACAACCGGCTGTCGCCGACGTGCGCGGCCCATGCCTCGTTGTTGACGATGGCCAGCGCGGTACACGTCGTACCCATGCCGGCCATGGAAGCGTCCTCCTTGGCCAGCTTAAAGATGATTTTATGCGCCATGCGGAATGCCTCGTCAAGAGCTTCGCCGGGAGTCCCGTTGGTCTCTTGATAGACTTTCACGATTGTCGTGACGGCCGTTTGACTGGCCACCTCTCCGGCTTTGTGTCCGCCCATGCCATCCGCAACCACGACGAGCAGGCCTCCGCTTTCGCTTCCGCCATTGGCTGCGTGTACGATCGTTCCTGAATCCTGATTGATTTGCCGGTGGCAACCCAGATCGCTCAGGATAGCCGCCTCTTGTCCTTCTACAGGAGCAGGTGCGGCTACTTCCTTCTTGCGCCATTTCGATAGCCAGGACAATCAGGGCTCTCCCACTCGATCCAAAGATTCGTTGTATTCCGCGCGCTCCGTCACGTTAAAACTCACGTCTTTTGGTTTGTAGCCTTCGCTGCGAAGTACGAGCTTCACTTTATCTCCTACTTTCGCCTTTAGAGGGTACGGCGTCATTCCAACCAGATGACCGCCGCAGAAAACCTGCGCGGAAACTCCTACTGTGGAAAGCGTCACCGTTCTCATTTCTCCGGAATTGGTTTCCGTTTCCGAAGACGGCTCCACGCAGGGAGACACACCGGTCTCCGCCGTTGTAGGGCGAGACCACTGCACCACCCCAACGACTATCGCCACGAGCACCACCACCCCGCCCGCAATCAATCCCACCAAGCGAAGCGAAACAGGAGGCTTGGCATCTATAACAGCCTCGAATCGCGGGGCTGGCACGGGTGCCGGAGCCGACTCTTTCCGTCCCTCGAGCGCATCGAGAGCCGCCAGCAATTCCCTTCCCGATGCGTATCGCTTGCCGGGATCTTTCTGCAGGCAACGGTTGACGACCTTTTCGAACCCGGCGGGAAGAGTAGGATGGGTTATTAGGGGCGCAGGCTTCGCGTTCAGAATTTGGGCGTACAACTCTCGCGTATTGTCAGCGCGGAACGGCAACCTGCCGCTCAGCATTTCATACACCATCACTCCAAATTGCCAAACATCCGTAGCCGGCGTGACCGTCTGGCCATTTACTTGTTCCGGCGCAAGCATGCCGGGAGTGCCAATGACTACCCCCGTGCTGGTCAAGTTTCTGGTGGACTGGAGACGAGCAATTCCAAAGTCCAGGACCTTTATACGACCATCGGAGCCAATTTTGATGTTGTTGGTCTTGATGTCCCGGTGTAAGACGCCTTGCTCGTGAAAGTGCGCCACCACCGCCGCAATGGCTTGAGCGATGCGGAAGGCTTCTTGCGGTGGGAAAGAGCCGCGGCGCTCCAGGATACTGGCGATCGTTTGGCCGTCCACGTACTCCATCAAAATGCATGGCCGGCCGTGGTATTCGTAAAATCCGAGGTATTCAGCGACTCCCGGATGGCGCAAACTCGCTTGGATCTTCGCCTCGCTATAAAACCGCTTTACGGTCGCGGGATCGCTTTCTCCCGAGGTGAGCACCTTCACCGCAATGACCCGGCCGAAATGAGTGTGTGTCGCCTTATAGACCTCACCCATTCCACCCGCGCCAAGAAGTTCAGATACGCGATACTCGCCAATCAGAACATTCAAAAGCGAGGCCATAATGCGGCATCCCCTTGCCCCCGAACTCTACTCTACTTCGCCTCCATCGGTTTCACGGTCATCAACTCGAGTCCATAGCGAATGGGGATGGCTCCGCTGATCGACACATCGAGTGTTCTACCCAGGGTGAAGATGGCGATGACGCGGCCTCTATCGTCGAACACCGGACCTCCACTATTGCCTGCGCCGGTTGAGTTAATGGTCAGCTGGTAGTAGTCGCCTTGAAAGACCTTCGCCTGGTCAAACCCCGTGGCCCCGCGCAGTACGCGGCCGATATTTCCAGACGAGAGAGTCGGATCGGGAATTTCTTTGACGGTCATCTGTTGGTTAAAGACATCGTGCGAAGCGGCCACACCGTAGACTGGCTCGGACACGCCGGGATACCCAAGCGTGACCACCTGATCGCCGACCTTGATCGTATCGTAATTGTCATTCAATTCCGCTTTTTTGAGCGTTTGCGGAATATCGATCTTGATCATCGCCACGTCATTGCGATCGGAAGTGCGGGCCAGTTTTGCGGGAATGCGAATGCGGTTTTTCGCAAAGGTCACGTCGAGATAGTCGTTGCGCCCCTCGATGATCTTTCCACGGGTCTGAAACTTCGGCATGCTCTGGAGCGTCTCCAGGTGCTCCGAAGAAGTGGTGATGCGGCTGGCATAGGCAGGCACCCAGGAAACGCTCTGCCGGATGTTGATGGGGGTTAGCGTGAGATTCTTGCCGGTGTCATCGACTCCAATCACCAAGCCGTATTGCTCCGGGAAGTGATATTCCGTGAACCAGGTTGCCGCCACGTGGCGGTTGGTCAGAATGTAGCCGTCGTTGCTGACGACGAATCCGCTTCCACTGTGGCGCCCGCCGATGGGCGCATTGTCGTGATTTTTGTCAGCTGTCTTATCATCGGTCGAAAGCCACGGCTCCGGCTTGCCTTCCACCATGAAGAACGCCGGCAAGTAATCATCGCCGCCGCGGAGAATCTCCGTGTATTTGTTATCCGAGCCAGGGGCTTTCACTCGGTTCGGAATCAGTACTTGATAAAGCTCTTTTCCCGAGTCCGTGTAAATAAGTTTCCAGCCAACCTCGACAAACACTGTGGCTTCGGTATTAGACGCCGCAATCGCCGCCGGCGGCATGGGGAGCCCTTCTTTTATTCTGGATTCCAACCCGCCGACATCCACAGGCTTCGGCCGCGTGGCATAGAGCCACCAGGACACGCTTGCGATAATGACGATCAGCACGGCCGCAATCACGTAAACCATCGTGCGGCTCTGCGATTTGGTCTGGCTGATCATCCGCTCGACGGTGGCCTTGCCAACCATCGCCTTGTCGGGCGGCGCTCCAGTTGGCGCAGCAGACGACGCCGTCGGCGCCTGGCGCGTGGGAGCCATCGCGTTGGGAGCTTCCCGAGTCGGCGCCAGTGTCGTGCCTCCCATGGGAGCGTCAGACAACCGTGTTGGCTTCATCATGCCGGCTGGACGCGGGTCGAGGTCGAATTCAAACTGCGGTCCATCGGGACCCAGCTGAATCTGATCGCCGCAATTCAGCTTGGTCGGCTCGAAAATGCGCTTCTTGTTAACCATTGTCCCGTTGCGGCTGCCGAGATCAGCAATCGTATATTCGGGAGCGTCGCTCACTTTCGTGATCTTGGCGTGGCGCCGACTCACCAAATCATCGTTCGGGTCAAATTTGATGTCGCAGGACGGGTCTCTTCCAATGATCAATTCGCGCGACTGGTCCGCGGAGAAAGTCTCCGTCTGACCACCTTTGAATTTACTTCCGTTCTTGATGAGTACTCGAGATTCCACGTTAGTCTCCAGTGAGCGGGTTCAGGGACGCATAGATGAATGATGAACTTTTCCGTAGTATGCCGTGGGCTGCGCTCTGTGACTCAACACAGAGATAGCTCACGTCCGTGGGGAATCTATGCTGCACTTTGCGGCCGAGCGGACACCTTACGGGGCAGACCACCACGTTCATATGAGGCGGGATTCTGCTACATTCAGCTAGTTAGGTCAATCAGAATCAAACACAGGCCCAATGGAGCGTCTGCGTCTGGTAATGGTTGCGTTTGTGGAGGAAAAACTCTGGCAGAGGTGGTGGGAATACACGCATCTCTTAAATAGGTGACTGCGTCGATCCTCAGCAGGTCCCTTGGACCGCCACACATGGCCAAAAATAGGTCATAGTGCTTGTTGACCTTCGGCTCTTGAAGGCGGGACAACGGTGGGTCGTATCACTTCACTTCCTCGTTTCATAAATCTCTTCTTCTGAAAGGAAATGACATGCCTCGAGATTCCCATCAACGAGCAGCTGAGTTTCACGAAATGGCAGCACACGCCCACCGCGCGGCGGCTGCGCATCATGGCAAAGAAGATCATTTGACCGGCCACGAACACTCCAGGCAAGCGATGGAATACGCCACGAAAGCCTTGAAGTACTCCCAAGCAGCCGACGAGAAATCCGCAAAGGCCAGCGGTAAGGAAAAATGAGCGAGTTAACCGCGTTGATCTCCGGCGAACAGTGTATTGAGTGCGTTTGTGAACAGACACATCTGGCGTACTCGATTAATGTTGCTCGAAAGAGATCTAGACCTGTAAACATTTGCGCCATCTAGTCTACCTGGGCCTCTCCGCCGGGACGCGAGTTGGACGCTACCAATTCAGGTCGGCAATATTGAAAAGGAGAAACATGAAATCGAAGATGCTATCTGGAGTTTTGTTCACGATGTTCGCCTTCGGGACGATCGCAGGGTGCTCCAGCACACCTACGCAATCGGCGGACGTAGCGGATTCCATCGGCCAGTCTCTAAAGCAGGCGGGGCTCCAGGATGTCAGCGTCAGCCAGGACCGCGACAAAGGCGTCGTGACACTGACCGGCACAACCACGTCGGATGCGAACAAATCGCAAGCAGAATCCATCGCCCGGTCCATCGCCGGCTCTCAAGTGATCTCTGACCAGATTGCGGTGAGACCTCCTGGCAGCGAGAGCATTGCCAAAAAGGTAGATTCCGATCTGGATGCTGGCATAGGAAAGAATTTCGATGCGGTGTTGCTGCTACACAAGCTCGATAGCGACGTGAAATACGAGGTCAAAAACGGTGTGGTTACGCTAACAGGGCATGTTAACTCCCAGAAACGGCGGGATTCGGTGGAGCGTCTGGCGGCAGGGGTACCCAATGTGAAGCAGGTGGTGAATGAACTGGAAGTGAAGGATCAGAAAGCCAGTTCAACCGATTAATAGACTGGCGGAGGCTTCCCGTTAGGCAAACGGCGGGATTCGCGTGCAGACTAAGTCACCTTGTACGAGACTATGGGCGAGTCTAGGACCAACTCAACGCGAGTCCATCTATTTGGCCGTGGCAAAGACAAACTGAAGCTGGTTCCTACAGGGTGCCTTCCGTCGTTTTTCGCGTCTGTCCTCTGTATAACGCACTGTTCATTCTTGCACAGTGTTAAGCCCTATTGCCTGTTAGGCTATCGACGCCGTACAGGGCAGGAATAGGGAGAAAAATGAAACACAGAAAAAGTCGGGCTGCTCCCCTAGCAGGCTTCGGTTCAGGAGCCAGCCTGGGCGGCAAGGTCTCACGCTATCGGCACAACCAAAACATTTACACCCAAGGTGCTACTGCTTACACGCTTTTTTATATTCAAGAGGGCGGCGTGAGACTCACTACCCGAACGAGAAATCAACCGTCGGCGGT
>Ga0209415_10004476_pt1 | contig 25591 bp, 22 predicted proteins | sample PeaSoiSIISIP2007_FD_187696 | JGI IMG/M metagenome (GOLD analysis project Ga0209415, IMG submission 187696) | Peat soil microbial communities from Weissenstadt, Germany - SII-SIP-2007 (SPAdes) (version 2) | ecosystem: Environmental > Terrestrial > Soil > Wetlands > Peat | place: Germany... | reverse complement strand
CCACCATTCCCGACCCCAAGCCGCCCGAGGTGAACGGCGCCTCCCTCGACCTGCGCGATCGCGACCGGTTGTTCGACGCCCTCCGCGCCGGTGTGTTCGACGTCGTCGTCATCGGCGGCGGGATCACCGGGGCGGGGGTGGCGCGGGACGCGGCGATGCGGGGCTTGCGCACCGCCCTGGTCGAGGCGCGGGACTTCGGGTCGGGCACGTCGAGCCGCTCATCGAAGATGATCCACGGGGGGCTGCGCTACCTGGCCATGGGCGACCTCGGCCTGGTGCGCGAGGCGGCGTCCGAGCGCAAGGTGGTGCAAGCGATCGCGCCGCACCTCGCGCGCGAGACGCCGTTCGTGATGCCGGCGAAGAGCGCCGCGACCATCGCCAAGCTGCGCGCGGGCCTGTGGACGTTCGAGACGCTGGGCGGCGTGCCGAAGGGCAAGAAGCACCTCGTGTGGTCGGGCGCCGAGCTCGCCGCCAACGAGCCGGCCGTGGCCAGCGAGGGCATGGCCGGCGCGGTGGTCTATCCGGAATATCTGACCGACGACGCGCGGCTCGTTCTGGCGAACGCGCGGGACGCCGCTGCGCACGGCGCGGTCGTCGCCAACTATGCCGAGGTCACTGCCATCGAGAGCGGCAGCGGGCGCGCCAACGCCATCCTGCTGAGAGACGCTCGCGGCGAGCGCGTCGCGCGCCTGTCGGCCCGGATGATCGTCAATGCGGCCGGGCCGTGGGTCGATGCGGTGCGCGCGCTGGAGGCCGGCGATGCGCCGCCGCGGCTGGAGCTGACAAAAGGCGTGCACCTGGTGCTGCCCAGAACGCGGCTGCCGGTGTCCCGCACAATCATTTTCCCCGCGGCCGACCGGAGAAGCGTGTTCGCCGTGCCCAAGGGCGACGCGGCCTACCTCGGCACCACAGACACCTTCTACCCCGACGCCGAGGACTGGCCCGAGATCGCGGCCGCCGACGTCGAGTATCTGCTGGCGGCGGCGAACGCCTGGTTCGACGTTCCGCCCCTGACCGGCGCGGACATCGCCTCGGCCTGGTCGGGGGTGCGGCCGCTGGTCGCCCAGGAGGGGAAATCCGCCTCGGACATCTCGCGCAAGGACGAGCTCTGGGTCGGGCCGCGCGGGGTGCTGTCGATCGCCGGCGGCAAGCTCACCGCCTACCGCGCGATGGCCGAGCGCGTGGTCGACCACATCGTGAATGCGCTGGGCGGCAAGGCCCGCCCCTGCAGGACGGACAAGGAAGCGTTGCCGGGCGGCGACGTCGATGTCGCGGCGGCGACCCGCGCGCTGGAAGCGGGCGGCCTCGCGCCCGATGCGGCGGCGCGGCGGGTCGGTCTCTATGGCTCGGAAGCGCAAGGGATGGCCGACGGCGCGGCGGTCGAGGCGCGCCACGCGGTCGAGCACGAGGGGGCGCTCACGCTCGAGGACTACTGGGTGCGGCGAGGCGCGCGCGCCTGGTTCGATCTCGACCCGACGTTCGCGGCGCTGGACGAAGCGGCGATCGCCATGGCGCCGCTGCTCGGCTGGACCGCCGACGAGGGGAGCGCCCAGGTCGCCCATTGCCGCGGGTTGCGCACCCGGGCGCTGGCCGCGACGCGGGAGGCCCTGCCCGCATGAGCGCGGCGACCGTCGAGGGGCTGAAGCGCGCGCTGGGCGCAGCGCAGGTCGTCACAGACCCCGCCCGCCTGGCCGAGCGACGGCACGACTACTGGATGGTGAGTCACCTGCGCGACCGTCGCGGCGAACCAGCCCCATCCCCAGCCTGCGTCGTGCGCCCGAGGTCGGCCGCCGACGTGCAGGCGACCCTGCGCTTCGCCGCCGAGCATGGCGTTCCGGTGATCCCATTCGGGCTGGGCAGCGGCGTCGTTGGCGGCGTCATCGCCCGGCCCGACGCGATCGTGCTCGACCTTTCGGCGATGGACCGCGTGCGGTCGATAGATCCGTTGAACCTGCTGGCGTCGTTCGATGCGGGCAAGAACGGCGCCGAGGCCGAGGCCGCCGTCGCCGAGCATGGGCTGACCATCGGCCACTGGCCGCAGTCGGTGGCGGTGAGCAGCGTCGGCGGCTGGGTCGCGACCCGCGCCTCGGGCCAGTTCTCCACCGCCAACGGCAACATCGAGGACATCGTCCATTCGATCGAGGCGGTCCTGCCGAACGGCGAGATGGTCACGCTCGGCAAGGGGCCGCGCGCTTCGGCCGGGCCGGACTTGAGGCACTTGATGCTGGGCTCGGAGGGGACGCTGGGCGTGATCACCGGCGTCACCCTCTCGCTCAGACGGGCGGCGGAAGCGCGACGGCTCTGCGCCTTCGAGGTCGCGAGCATGCAGGACGGCTTCGACCTGCAGCGCGAGATCGTCCAGCGCGGTTGGCGCCCGCCGGTGATGCGTCAGTACGACGAGCGCGAGGCCCGCCGCCTGGACGGGCGCCTCGGCCGCTGCGCGCTCCTGCTGGTGCACGAAGGTCCGGCGGCGCTGGTCGAGGCGGAGGCTCACGCGGTCGGGGCGCTGGCGGCCGAGATGGGCGCGAGCGCCGCCCCGGCCGAGGTCGTCGAGCACTGGCTGGAGCACCGCAACAACGTGCCGCCCTGGGACTCGATCCTGGAGCGCAACATGGTCGCCGACACCGTCGAGGTCTCGGCCGCCTGGGACGCGATCGGCAAGGTCTACGGCGACGCGGTCGCCAGCCTGAAGCAGATCCCGGGCTGCCTCGCCGCATCGGCCCATTCGAGCCACGTCTATCGCAGCGGGCTCAATCTCTACTTCACCTTCGCGGTGCTGCCGCCCGATCCGGCGGACATGGAGCGCGCCTACTTCGAGGCCTGGGAGCGGATCATGGCGGCGACCGACCGGCACGGCGGAAGCCTCTCGCACCACCACGGCATCGGCCGCGTACGCCGCGAGGCGCTGACCCGCGAGCTGGGGCCTGAGGGGGTCGCCCTGCTGCGCGCGCTGAAAGGGGCGCTCGATCCCAAGGGCATCATGAACCCGGGCGTCCTCTTACCCGATGGCTGAGCGGCTGCTGGCCATCGACGCCGGGACAACCACCGCCCGCGTCTGCGTGTTCGACCCGGGCGGCGAGCTCCTGGCGCGGACGGCCGCGCCGGTCGCCTCGACCACGCCCGAGCCCGGCCGCGTCGAGCAGGACGCCGAGGCGATCTGGCGAACCGTGCGGCGGCTGATCCGCACGGCGCTCGACGCCGCCGGGGCACCGCCCTCGGACGTGGCGGCCATCGGGATCACCACCCAGCGCACCAGCCTGGTCGCCTGGGACCGCAAGACCGGACAGCCGCTGGCCCCGATGATCGTCTGGAGCGACCTGCGCGGGGCTGAGCGCGCGGCCGAGCTGCAAGCGGCGGGCTTCCCGATCGCGCCGCAGCAGGCGGCGGCGAAGCTCGAAGGCCTGCTCGACTCGCTGCCCAACGGCCGGGCGATCGCGGCCGAGGCCGGCCTTGCGGTCGGCAACATCGACGCCTTCCTGGTCTGGAAGCTGACCGGCGGCGGCGCGCACCTGACCGACCGAAGCCAGGCATGGCCCATGGGCTATCTCGACCTCGCCTCGATGGGCTGGAATCGCGGGCTCCTGTCGCTCCAAGGCGCCGACGAGGCGATTCTACCACGGCTGGTCGACACCTGGGGCGCGCTCGCGGTGACGAGCCGGGCGGTCTTCGGCGCCGCCGTCCCGATCACCGCCGTGATCGCCGACCAGCAGGCGGCGCTGATCGGCCACGGCGCGGAAGGCGCCGGCGACGCCAAGGTGACTTATGGCACGTCGGCGACGCTCGACATCGGGACCGGCGGCGCCTTCACCTTCAAAGGGACGGCGACGCCGCCGTTCGTGGTCAGCCACGTTAAGGGCGAGACGCGCTTCTGCCTGGAGGGCATGGTGTTCGCGGCCGGCTCGGCCATCGACTGGCTGAAGCAAACGATGGGCGTGCGCGGCCACGCCGCGTTCGACGCCCTGGCGACGCAGGCGCCGGACGCAGGCGGCGCGGCCTTCCTGCCGGCGCTGCAGGGCCTGGGCGCGCCGCATCCCGACCCGGACCGGCGGGCCCTGCTGGCCGGACTGTCAGGCGCCACCGGCCGCGCGGAGATCGCCCGCGCGGGGCTCGAGGGGGTCGCCTACCGTGTGTGCGAGATCCTCGACCACCTCACGGCCGGTGAGGCGCGGCCAGCGGTGCTGAAGGCGGACGGCGGGCTTGCGGCCAGCGACGTCCTGATGCAGTTGCAGGCCGATGTGACCGGCGTCCCGGTCGCCCGCCACGCGCTCCGCGACGCCGCGGCAGCCGGCGCGGCGATCGCCGCCGGGCGAGGCGCCGGCGTGCTGGACGAAGGCGATGGCGGCGGCTTCACGCGGCATGACCGTCTGTTCGAGCCCGCCATCGGCGTCGACGCGGCGCACGCCCGCTTCACCGCCTGGCGCGCGCTCACCTACCGCTGAAGCGCCGCGCGCAGCCGCGCGGCCGCATCCTCCGGCGTCAGGTCGCGCTGCGGCATGGCCAGCAGCTCGAAGCCGACCATGAACTTGCGGATGGACGCCGAGCGCAGCAGCGGCGGATAGACGTGCGCGTGCAGGGTGAAGTGCCGCACGCCCGCCGCCTGCACGGGGGCCTGGTGGAACCCCATCGAATAGGGGCAGGGGGTGTCGAACAGGGCATCGTAGCCGGCCATGAGCCGGCCGAGCGCGTCGGCCAGAGCCTCTCGGTCTTGGTCGGCGAGCTGCTGCAGGCTCGCGACCGGCCGGCGCGGCAGGATCAGGGTCTCGAACGGCCAGGCCGCCCAATAGGGCGTTACGACCACGAAGCCGTCGTTTTCGAGCACGACGCGGCTGCCCGCCGCCAGCTCGCGGCGCAAGTAGGCGACCAACAGGGGTTCGCCCTCGGCCGCCAACCAGGCGCGCTGGCGTGCATCCTCGCGCGCGAGCTCGTTCGGCACGGTGGAGGTCGCCCAGATCTGGCCGTGCGGGTGGGGGTTGCTGGCCCCCATCATCGCCCCGCGGTTCTCGAACACGGTCACCGCGGCGATGTCGCCACGCTCCACGAGCTCCGCCGACTGCGCGGCCCAGACGTCGACGACGGCGCGGATCGCGGCGTGCGGCATCTGCGACAGGGCCTGGCTATGGTCCGGCGAGTAGCAAACGACGCGGCAGACGCCCGACGCCGCTTCGGCGACCAGCAGGGGATCGTGGCTTCGGGTCTCGGGTGAGGCGGCCGCGCTCAGCGCCGGAAAGTCGTTCTCGAAGACGAAGACCCCTGCGTAGGCGGGGTTGGTCGCGCCGTTCGCGCGGACATTGCCGGGACAGAGCGGGCAGTCGGGATCGTGGCGCGGCGGGCGGTCCGGCGCGGGCGGGGTCTCTTCGCCTCGCCAAGGGCGGGCGAGGCGCTGGGGCGAGACCAGCACCCAGTCGCCGGTCAGCAGATTGAGCCGGCGCTCGGCTGCGCTCATGCCGCGATCTCGCCCGCACCGCCGACGGCCCGGCAGAGGAAGGCCTCCGGCGTCTTCCCGATCACGGCCGCGAAGCGATCGCGGACCCCAGCCAGCGCGGCGTCCGCCAGCGCGGCGTCGACAATGGCGATGATCGAGCCGCCGAAACCGCCGCCCATCATCCGCGCGCCCAGCACCCCCGGCGTCGCCTGGGCGATGGCGACGAGGCGGTCGACTGCGTCGGTGCTGACCTGCATGTCGTCGCGCAGGCTGACATGCGATTGATCGAGCAGGCTGCCGAGCTGGGCGAGGTCCGCGCGGGCCAGCGCCTCGACGGCGGCGCGCACGCGGGCGATCTCGGTCACCACGTGGCGGCAACGGCGGGCGAGCGTTTCGGGCAGGCGCTCCAGCGCGACGGGGAGGTCGGTCACGGCCGCCAGTTGATCGACGCCGAGCAGGCGGGCGGCGACCTCGCATTCCTCTCGACGGCGGCTGTACTCGCCTTCGGCGTGGGCGTGGCTGGTCGCGGTATCGACGATCAGGAAGCGGGCTGTCTCGGGCAGCGGGATCGGCTCGGCCGCGAGCGTCGCGCAGTCGAGTAGGAGCGCGGCACCCGCCACGCCGTTCGCGGCGGCGAACTGATCCATGATTCCGCAGGGCGCGCCGACGAAGTCGTTCTCTGCGTCTCGCGCCCAGCGCGCGATCTGCGCGCCGTCAGCCGTGGCCCCTGCCAGCGCGAGCAGAGCGCAAGCCACGGCCACTTCCAGCGCCGCCGAGGAGCTCAGGCCCGCGCCGATGGCGAGGTCGCTTTCGATCCAGATATCGGCGCCAGGCACGGCGACGCCGGCCGCGCCCAACACCTGGGCGACGCCGGCGATGTAGTCGATCCAGCCGCCGCTCGCCGCCAGCGCGCCGAGGTCGACGGCGGTTTCCGCGCCCATGGCGCCGCTGGCGACAGTGAGCCTGAGCGAGCCGTTGGCGCGCGCGGCCACGACGACCTGCCGGTCGATCGCCGCCGGCAGCACCAGCCCGCCGGCGTAGTCGACGTGCTCGCCGATGATGTTGATGCGCCCCGGCGCCCGGAAGAGCCTGGGCGCACCGTCGAAGCGTCGCTGGAACGCCGCCTTGGCCCGCGCCGGCGGCGTCAGGTCGGACGATGCGGACTGATCGCGCGGCATAACGGCGAGCCAATACCGCCCCGGGCGCGCTAGCAAGCCGAGAGGCTCAGGCGGCGTCGCGCTCGCTCGCGGCGGCGGGATCGAGCATAGCCGCCACGGCTTGGAACAGCTTGGCCGCCTCAATCGGCTTGGCGATGTGCCCGTCCATTCCGTCGACCACGTACTCCGCGATCTGGTGCGCCATGGCGTTGGCGGTCAGCGCGATGATCGGGGTTCGCGCCCGCCCCTGCGCCGCCTCGCGCGCACGGATTTCGCGCACCGCGGTCGGGCCGTCCATGACCGGCATGGTCACGTCCATGAGCACAAGGTCCCACCGACCCCGCTCCCAGGCTTCGAGCGCCTCGGCGCCGTTCTCGACGAACACCGGTTCGACGCCGATGTGCTGTAAGAGCGTCTTCAAGACGAGCCGGTTGGTCGGATTGTCTTCCGCCGCGAGCACGCGCAGGCCAGCCATGGGCTCGGAGGGCGCCCGCAGCTCGGGCGCCGCCGTTTCGGGCCGGGCTTCGTCGACCCGCGGGACTTCGAGCGTGACGGTGAAGATCGAGCCTTCGCCCACCCGGCTCTCGACCGCGATCGAGCCCCCCATCAACTCGGCCAGCTGGCCGCAGATGGAGAGACCGAGCCCGGTCCCGCCGAAGCGGCGCGCGGTCGAGGCGTCGGCCTGGGTGAACTGCTCGAACAGCGACTGGAGCTTGGCCGACTCGATGCCTTCGCCGGTGTCGGAAATCGCAAGGCGCAGGCGCCCGCCCTCGGCCGCGGCGCTGACCACGATCTCGCCTTCGTGCGTAAACTTGAGCGCGTTGGAGATCAGGTTGAGCAGGATCTGGCGCAAACGGGTCGGGTCGCCGCGATAGGTCCCCTCAGCCTGATCGATGTCGAGGCGCAGGCTGAGGCCTTTCTGGCCGGCGAGCGCGCTGAACGCCTTGGCCGCGCCGCGCACAAGCTCGCCGAGGTCGAAGTCGATCGCTTCCAGCGTGAGCTTGCCGGCCTCGATCTTGGCCAGATCGAGCACATCGTTGAGAATCGAAAGCAGCGCCTCGCCGGACTCGCGCACGACCGCCAGTCGCTCGCGCTGGACGCGGCTCAGGCGGTCCATCGCCATGGCCTGGGTCATGCCGAGCACCCCGTTCAGCGGCGTGCGGATCTCGTGGCTCATGGTCGCCAGGAAGGTGCTCTTCGCGGCGTTGGCGGCTTCGGCTTCCGCCTTGGCCGCGGCCATCTCGGCCTCGGCGGCCTCGGCGGCCTGCTTGCCGGCGATCAGGTCGCGGGTCGCCGCGTCGAGCTGACGTCCCGTCTTCAGGTTGTCGATGGCGGCGCTGACGGCGTGGCCGGTGGCGAGCGCCAGCATGGCCGCCACCAGGACCTGATCCATCCCGTGGAACCGCGGGATGAGAAGCGGCACGAGCAGGGGCATGGCCAGCGACGGCGCGCCGGCCTGGACCGCCGCCAGCGGCGACTTCGTGCAGAACGCCTGCGCGTAGAGCAGCTGGCCGCTCCACTGGGCGACGGCGGCGAAGGCGCACGCCTCGGTCGGCCCCGTCCAGAGGATCAGGCCGTACAGCGACCAGGCGGCGACGCCGACATTCGAGCACCAGAAATAGGCGAGCAGCCGGCGCTCGGACGCGGGACCCCGTGTCAAGCGACGGGTGATGACGAAGGCGATGGCCTCGGTCACGGAAACGGTGGCAAGCCAGAGGAGCGCCGGCGTCCAGGCGACCCCGAAGCCGGCCAGAGCGGCCAGAGCCAGGGCGATGACGCCCCGCATCGGGGCCATCCGATAGCTCTCGACGCCGCCGGCTTGGTACCGCGCGTCGAGCAGGGCGCGCAGCATGGCGTCGGACCTCTCTGACCGGCCGCTTTAGGAGAAGAGCGCGAAAATCAGGTTAAAAGCCTGGGCAACAGGGCCGACGGCCGCCCGACGCTCATCGATTGGGCGTCACCGCCCCTTCGACCTCCGGCGTGTCCTCCAGCGAGGGGATGTAGCGGGGCGGCTGCCGCGCATGCGCCGCCTGCTCGAAGGCATAGCCCAACTGCAGCAGCTGCGCTTCGCTCCACGCCGGGCCTATGAAGGAAACGCCCAAGGGCAGCCCGTGGTCGAGGGCCATGGGCACCGTCAGGTGCGGGTAGCCTGCGATCGCCGGCAAGCTCGATGACTGGCCCGATCCGTGGTCGCCCGTGACAACGTCGATGCGCCAGGCCGGCCCGTAGCTGGGTGCGATCAGGGCGTCGAGGTGGTTGTCCTGGATCAGGGCGTCGATGCCTTCGACGCCGGCCAGCCGCCGCGCCGCGTCGCGCGCCTTGATGTAGTCGGGGTCGTCCAGGCCCTTCGTCGCCTGGGCCTGCTCGAACAGCTCCTGACCGAAAAGGGCGAGCTCGCGCGGGTGGGAGCGGTTGAAGGCAATGAGGTCGGCGAGCGTCCGCGTGGTCACGCTCTGCGGCGTGGTCGCGAGGTAGGCGTTCAGGTCGGCCTTGAGCTCGGTCAGCAGCACGGTCAGCTCGTCGTCGGCCATCTCCGGCGCCGGCTTGTAAGCTGGAAGCTCGACGATCTCGGCCCCTTGCGCCTGCATCTGCGCGACAGCGCCCTTGAAGGCCGCGTCCGTCGGGCCGCCGCCGGCGGCGGCGAAGGTCAGCACACCCAGGCGCTTGCCCTTCAAAGTCGCTCCCGCGAGCGCGGCGACGTAGTCCGTGCGATGCGCGTCGGCGGCCGCGGTTGCGGGGTCGGCCGGGTCGGAGCCGGCCATCGCGGTAAGCAGGGCGGCGATGTCCTCGACGCTGCGGCCCATGGGACCCGGCGTGTCCTGGCTGTGCGAGATCGGCGCCACGTGCGTGCGAGAGACGAGGCCGACGGTGGGCTTCAGACCCGCAAGCCCGCCGACCGCCGATGGACAGGTGACCGAACCATCGGTCTCGGTGCCGATGCCGACCGCGGCCAGGGAGGCGGCGATCGCCGCGCCCGTCCCCGACGAGGAGCCGCAGGCGTTGCGGTCGAGCACGTAGGGGTTCTTCACCAGCCCCCCCACCGCCGACCAGCCGCTGATCGAGCGCGAGGAGCGGATGTTCGCCCATTCGGAGAGATTGGTCTTGCCGAGCACGACCGCGCCGGCGTCCTTGAGCCGCGACACCACCGGCGCATCGCGCCGCGTGACGTTCTCGGCCAGCGCCAGCGAGCCGGCTGTGGTCGCCGTCCCGTCGTCGGTCTCGATGTTATCCTTGATCAGCACGGGGATGCCGTGCAGCGGCCCTCGCACGCGGCCGGCGCGACGCTCCTCATCGAGGCGCCTGGCGTCCTCGATGGCGTGGGGGTTGATGGCGATGACGCTGCGCAGCGTCGGGCCCGAGCGGTCGATCGCCTCGATGCGGGCGAGGTAGGCGCGGACGAGTTCCTCCGAAGTGACCCGGCCGGCGGTCATGTCCGCCTGCAGCTCGGCCACCGACTTTTCGACCACCGAATAGGGCTCGGCGGCGCGCGCCACGCCGCCGGCAAGCGCCAGCACGATCCCGAAGAGGCCGGCGGCCTCGCGCCAGATGGACCCGTTCATCAGCCTTGCCCTCCCGTTGCATCGAACTTGGCATATCGGGCGGACGGGCTCAAAGCCCGGCGGGCGCGAAAGGGCGTTGCGCTTCGGGTTTGCAGGCCTATTCATCCACGCTTTGAGGTTGGAACGGCGGATGAGCGGGCAAACGAGCGCCAATCCGGACGGTGCGACGCTCGATCTGATCACGATCGGGCGCGCGATCGTCGATCTCTACGGCGAGCAGGTCGGCGGGCGCCTCGAGGACATGGGCTCGTTCGCCAAGTACGTCGGGGGCAGCCCCACCAACACGGCGTTCGGCTCCGCGCGACTGGGGTTGAAGGCAGGGCTGATCAGCCGCGTCGGCGCCGACCACTTCGGCCGCTTCATCCGCGAGACGGTGGCGCGCGAGGGCGTCGACGTGCGCGGCATAAGCTCAGATCCCGCGCGGCTGACCGGGCTTGCATTCTTGGGCATCCGCGACTTCGAACACTTCCCGCTGCTGTTCTATCGCCGCGATTGCGCAGACATGGCGCTGAGCGAGGCCGACATCGATCCGGCCCTCATCGCCGAGGCCCGGGCGACCCTGATCAGCGGCACGCACCTTTCGACCCCGCAGGTGTTCGCAGCCAGCCTGAAGGCCGCGCGCGCCGCCAGAGCGGCGGGCCGCAAGGTCGTGTTCGACATCGACTATCGGCCGGTGCTCTGGGGACTGACCGCGCTGGACGCCGGCGAGACGCGCTTCGTCGCCGATCCGGCGGTGACCGCCCGGCTGCGCGAGGCGGGGCGCCTTTGCGACCTCATCGTGGGCACGGAGGAGGAGTTCCAGGTCCTGGGCGGCGAGGCCGATCCGATCGCCGCGCTGAAGGCCGTTCGCGGAGAGACCGATGCGCTCTTGGTCTGCAAGCGCGGATCGCTGGGCTGCGTCGCGTTCCCAGGGCCGGTCGGCGATGGGTTCGAGACGGGCGTGGCCCGCGCCGGCGTTGCGGTCGAGGTGTTCAACGTGTTGGGCGCAGGCGATGCGTTCATGGCCGGGTTCCTGCGCGGCTGGCTGCGCGACGAACCGCTCGAGACGGCGCTCGACTACGCCAACGCATGCGGGGCGCTGGTCGTGTCCCGCCACGGCTGCGCACCTGCGATGCCGACCTGGCCGGAGCTCAGGGCCTTCCTCGACGGCGGCCTATGGCCGCAGCGGCTGCGCGACAGCCCGGAGCTCGAGCACCTGCACTGGGCCACCACGCGTCGGCCGGACCGGCCGGAAGTGTTCGTCCTCTCGCTCTTTGCCCCGTTGTCCGCCGAGGATCTGCAACGTTTGGCGCGGTCCGAACCCAGTCTCGGCGTGCTGGCGCGTGATACGGCCGCCCTGCCCACCCTCTTCGCGGCCGCCGACCACCCCTGCTGGCTCGGCCGGGCGGGCGACGGCGATGCGAACCTGCACGATTGGCCGCTGGACCATGTCGTCGTCGCCCGCGCCGATGCGCTCGGCGACGATGCGCTGCCGCGGCTGGCCCGCGACTGCCGGCGGACGCGACGTGAGCTGCTGGTCGAGGCGCCAGGCGCCGATGCGATGCGCCGCATCTATGCGCTCGGTGTCCTGCCAGACTGGTGGGCGATCGACGCTGGCGCGGATCTGGCCGCGGCCGTGCGCGCGCTCGCGGACGGCGATCCGCTCTGCCGCGGCATGCTCGTCGTCGGCGACGTGCGACCGGTGCTGGACTCGGTCGCGGCGATTCCGGCGATCAAGGGGTTTGTCGCGCCGCCGTCCGGCTTCGAGGCGCTGGTCCGCGACTGGCGGGCGGCGAAAGCTGGCGCGCTTACCCGGCGCGCGGCGGAATAGCGTGGGAACGGTCCGCCTCACCGCCGCCCAGGCGCTTGTCCGCCATCTCGAGGCGCAGCTCGTCGAGATCGACGGGGCGCAAGTCCCGTATTTCGCCGGTGTCTGGGCGATCTTCGGCCACGGCAACGTGGCGGGCCTCGGCGAGGCTTTGGCGTCTGCGGGCGAGGGCCTGCCAACCTTTCGCGCCCACAACGAGCAGGCGATGGCGCATGCGGCGATCGCGTTCGCCAAGGCCAGTCGGCGAAGGCGGGCGTTCGCCTGCACCACCTCGATCGGGCCTGGCGCCCTGAACATGGTCACCGCCGCCGCCGTCGCGCACGTGAACCGGCTGCCGGTGCTGTTCCTGCCGGGCGACGTGTTCGCCGGGCGCGGGCCCGATCCGGTGCTGCAGCAGGTGGAGGACTTCGCCGACGCCACCGTCTCGGCCAACGACTGCTTCCGACCCGTCTCGCGCTATTTCGACCGCCTGCAGCGGCCGGAGCAGCTGATCGACTCGGCGCCGCGGGCGATCGCGACCCTGCTCGATCCGGCGACGTGCGGGCCTGCGACGCTGGCCTTCTGCCAGGACGTGCAGACAGAAGCCTTCGACTTTCCGGAGAGCTTCTTCGCGCCCCGAGTCTGGCGTATTCGCCGCCCGCTTCCCGACCCGCGCGAGCTCGACGAACTGGCCGATCGGCTGCGCGCGGCGCGCTCACCCCTGATCATCGCCGGCGGCGGGACGATCTATTCGGGCGCCGAGGGCGCGCTGGCGGCGCTGGCGGACTCCGCTGGCATCCCGGTTGCCGAGACCCAGGCCGGGCGGGGCGCGATGGCGGCGGAACATCCGATGGCGCTGGGCGGGATTGGCGTGACCGGGACCAGCGCCGCGAACGCCGCCGCGGCGAAGGCCGATCTCGTCATCGGCGTCGGAACACGGCTGATGGACTTCACCACCGGATCGCGCGCCCTGTTCGCGGCCTCGGCCCAGCTCGCGCAGGTGAACGTCGCCGCGTCCGATGCGGCCAAGCAGGGCGCGCTGGCGGTGGTCGGCGACGCGCGGGCGGTGCTGGAGGCGCTCAAGGACAGGCTGGGCGGTCGCAAGGCGCCCGTCGCTTGGCCGCGGTCGATCGGGCGCTGGAAGGCGGCATGGGACGCCGACTGGGAGGCGGCCATGCGCGCGCCAGCCGGCAACGCCCTGCCCTCCGACGCCCAGGTCATCGGCGCGGTCTGGCGCACGAGCGCGGAGAACGGGATCGTCGTCTGCGCCGCCGGCGGCCTGCCGGGCGAGCTGCACCGGCTTTGGCGACCTCGCGCTCCGGGCGGTTACCACCTCGAGTACGGCTTTTCGTGCATGGGCTACGAGATCGCCGGCGGCCTCGGCGTGAAAATGGCCGATCCGTCGCGCGAGGTGACCGTCATGCTGGGCGACGGCTCCTACCTGATGCTGAATTCGGAGATCGCGACCTCGGTGATGCTGGGGCTGAAGCTCGTCATCGTCGTGCTCGACAACGGCGGGTTCGGCTGCATCAACCGGCTGCAGCAACAGGTGGGCTCCGAGCCGTTCAACAACCTGTTCGCTGATGCGCGCCACGCCACCCTGCCCGCTATCGACTTCGCCGCCCACGCGGCGAGCCTGGGCGCGCTCTCCGAGACGGTGGATGGCATCGCGGGGCTGGAGACGGCGCTGGTCCGCGCCCGGACGGCCGAGCGGACGTACGTGGTGGTCATCCCCACCGATCCGATGCGCTCGACCGAAGCCGGCGGCGCCTGGTGGGACGTGGCGGTCCCGGAGGTGTCGGAGCGGGCGACGGTACGCCGCGCGCGCGCGGCGTACGACGCGCGGCGCAAGGCGCGCGCGTCATGAGCGCCCAGCTCGGCGTCAGCCCCATCGCCTGGGCGAACGACGACATGCCCGAGCTCGGCGCCGAGACGACCGTCGAGACCATCCTGGCCGAAGCGGCCAAGATCGGCTTTGCCGGCGTCGAGCTCGGCGGCCGCTTCCCGCGCGATGCGGCCGTGCTTGCGCCCATGCTTGCCCGTGAGCGGCTGGCGCTGGTCGGCGGCTGGTGGTCCATCCATCTGCTCGCCAACTCGGTCGAGGCGGAGGTCGAGGCGTTGCAGGGCCACCTCGGTCTGCTCAACGCCCTGGGTTCGCCGGTCTTCATCGCCGCCGAGTGCACGCACGCCGTCCACGGCGACCGCACACGCGCGATGAGCATGCGCCCGCGCCTTCAGGCGACCGACTGGGGCGGGTTCGGAGCCCGGCTGAGCGCGCTCGCAGCCTATGCCGCCGAGCAAGGATTGGCTTTCGCCTACCACTTCCACCTGGGCACCGCCGTCGAGAACCAGGACGACCTCGACCGCTTCCTCGACGCGACCACCGATCAGGTGGGCCTGGTGGTCGACACCGGCCATGCCGCGCTCGGCGGCATCGATGCGGTGCGGCTGATCCGCGACCACCCCCAGCGCGTCGCGCACGTGCATGCGAAGGACGTGCGCGGCGCCGTCGCCGAGCGGGTCCGGGCCGAAGGGCGGAGCTTCCTCGACGGCGTGCTCGATGGCATGTTCACCGCGCCGGGCGACGGCGATCTCGACTTCGACGCGGTCATGGGGGCGCTGGCCGCCATCGGCTATGGCGGCTGGATCGTCGAGGAAGCCGAGCAGGACCCCAACCGCGCCGACCCTCTCGCCTATGGCCGGCTTGGGTTCGCCACCCTGAAGGAAGCCGCCGAAGCTGCGGGGTTGGTTCCCGCGCCGGCGGCCATGGAGCCGCATAGATGACAACGCTGCGCGTGCGCCCAGGGCCGCCTGACGCCAAGGGGCTCGTCACCGACGTCACGCCTTCGAACGCCGGCTGGCGCTACGTCGGTTTCCAGGTCCGCCACCTGCGCGAACGCCAGCGCGTCGACCTCGCCTATCCCGGCCGCGAGGCCTGCATCGTGGTGCTGGCCGGCGTGGTCGACATCGAGGCGGGCGGCCTCAGCTTCGAGCACGTCGGCGGACGCCGCTCGGTGTTCGAGGACGCCGCGCCCGGCGCCGTCTACGCGCCTGCGAGCGTTCGGGTCCGCATCACCGCGACGACCGACGCCGAGATCGCCATCTGCACCGCGCCCGGATCCGGCGTCGGCGTGGCCAGGCTGATCGCGCCCGATCACATGAGCCAGGAGACCCGCGGAACCGGGACCAACCAGCGCTTCGTGCGCAACATCCTGCCGGAGAGCGAGCCGGCCGAGAGCCTGCTGGTGGTCGAGGTGATCACCCCCGCCGGTCACTGGTCGAGCTATCCGCCGCACAAGCACGACGCCGACCGGCCGCCGGAAGAGACGAAGCTCGAGGAGACCTACTACCACCGTCTCGATCCGCCGCAGGGCTTCGCCTTCCAACGCGTCTACACGGACGATCGCACGCTCGACGAGACGATCTGCGTCGAGGACGGCGACGTGGTCCTGGTGCCGCGCGGCTACCACCCGGTCGGCGCGCCTCACGGCTATCGGCTCTACTACCTGAACGTCATGGCCGGACCGAAACGCCGCTGGATCTTCCACGACGACCCCACCCACGCCTGGATCAAGACCGCGACCTAGAGTTTGACGGGCGCGCCGGTCCGCGCGGACTCGCCGGCGGCTTCGGCCAGCGCGAGAGCGGCCAGGCCGTCGGCGAGGCCGATGGCGGGCGTCGCGCCGGCCAGCACCTCGGCGAAGTGCGCCATCTCGCGTCGGTAGGCTTCAGCGTAGCGGTCGAGGAAGAAGTTCTGCAGGCGGTCGGCGGTCGGCCCCGCTTCGGTCCAGGCCTCGGTGGCGCTCTCAAGTTGGTTGCCGGCGCGCGCCATGCCCTTCGAGCCGAATGCCTCGATCCGCTGGTCGTAGCCGTAGCCGCTCCGCCGGGAGTTGCTGATCAGGCAGAGCTTTCCGCTCTGTGTCCGGAGCAGGATCTTGGCCGTGTCGACGTCGCCGGCCTCGCCGATCGCCGGGTCGATGAGGCAGGCGGCGGCGGCGAACACTTCGCTCACGTCCTCGCCGAGCAACCAGCGGGCGGTGTCGAAGTCGTGGATCGCCATGTCGCGGAAGAGGCCGCCGGAGGTGCGGACGAACCCGAGCGGCGGGGGGGATGGATCGTGGCTCGTTATGTTGACCGTTTCCACCTGGCCGATCTCGCCCGCGTCTAACCGCGCCTTCAGCGCCTGGAAGTTGGCATCGAAGCGGCGGTTGAAGCCGAGCAGGAGCCGGGCGCCGGCCAGCTTCGGCGCCGCGCCCCGCGCGCGGGCGAGATCCAGATCGATCGGCTTCTCACAGAAGATCGCCTTGCCGGCGGCATGGGCGGCGAGGCAGAGGTCGAGGTGCGTGTCGGTGGAGCTGGCGATGATCACGCCGGCGATGGCCGGATCGTCCAGCGCCTCTTCCACGCTCGCCACGGTCGCGCCCGCCTCCGCCGCCAGCGCCTGCGCGGCCTCCGCAACCGGATCGATCACGCAGGTCAACGTGACGCCCGCCGTCGCCCGCGCGTTGCCGGCGTGGATGCGGCCGATGCGGCCGGCGCCGATCAGGGCGACGTTCGCCATCAGACGTCCGCCACGTTGACGCGTGCGCCGGTCGCAACCGAGCGGACGGCCGCGTCGGCCAGCGCGAGAGCGCGCACGTTGTCGTCGTAGCCGGTGGCCGGCGGGACCTCGCCGGCGAGCACCTCGGCGAAATGGTCCATCTCGCGCGCGTAGGCCTCGGCATAGCGCTCGACGAAGCCGCTTGAGATCGGGGCCAGGCGCGCGCCCGCCGCGCTCCAACGCTCGAGCGTGTCGGCGCGCGGATTGTCGACCCTGGCCATGCCCTTGGCGCCGAACGCCTCGACCCTCTGGTCGTAGCCGTAGCCGCTGCGGCGCGAGTTGCTGATCACGCAGAGACGATTAGAGGCGGTGGTCAGCACGATGCGCGCCGTGTCGACGTCGCCGGCCGCGCCGATGGCGGGATCGACCAGGCACGAAGCCAAGGCGAAGACCGAAACCGGCTCCTCGTCCATCAGCCAGCGGGCGGTGTCGAAGTCATGGATCGCGAAATCGCGGAACAGGCCGCCGCTGGTCGCAATGAAGGCCGGTGGCGGCGGGGCCGGGTCGTGGTTGATGACGTGCAGGGTCTCGAGGGGGCCGATCTCGCCTACATCAATCCGCGCCTTCAGCCGCTGGAAGTGCGGATCGAAGCGGCGATTGAAGGCGACATAGACCGACGGGCCGCCGGTGAAGCTGGGCGCCGCGGCGCGCAGGCGCGTCAAGGCGAGATCGAGCGGTTTCTCGCAGAAGACCGCCTTGCCGGCGGCCAGCGAGGCCTGCGCGAACGCCAGATGGGTGTCGGTCGAGCTTGCGACGACAATGCCGGCGATCGAGGGATCGGCCAGCGCGACCTCGAGAGTCACGACGCCGCATCCGAGCGCCTGGGCCAGCCTCGCGGCGGAATCGGTTCGCGATTGCACGACGCCGGCGAGGTGGAGCCGGGGGTTGGCGACGGCGGCGCGCCCGCGGATCGCCCCCATGCGGCCGGCGCCGATCAGAACGACCTTGAGAGCCGACGCGGCCATGGCCGAAGCTCTTAGTCGAAGCCTGGACGACGGCGCAACCGGAGGGCGCGGGCCGCGCCGCGCGTTAACCGACCAGCCCTGATTTCGCCCCGAATCAACCGGAGCCTTCGGGCGCGCGCGATTCGCGTCGCGCTGGGGAGGCGGCCGCATGGATCTCGAGCAACGCCTGGCCGTGCAGGAAGCGCTGGTGAGCGCGCTGGTCATCCATGCCGCCAACCGCGGGATGATCGCCGACATGATCCACGAGGCGAAGGCCAGGCTGTCCCCGCGGCTCAGCACGACGGAGCAGGCGGTGCGCGCCGGCGTCGTGGCGCAGCTGGAATCCATCCTGGACGATCTCGACCGCCGCCCGATCGGCGCGCGGCGGCGCTGAGGAGGCGCTGGTCGGCGGTCGGCGCCGACGCCTTGCGGCGCTTGAATCGCACCTCGCCGGCACCCATCTCTTGACGGTCCGTTCCGGTCTTCAAGGGCGCCTGACAGGGCCCGAAACGAGGCCGGCGGCGGACGAAGTCGCTTGGTGTTTGAGGGCTTCTGGAATGAACCGTGCGATCCTATTCGACAGCCCGTTTCTGCTCGGCTTCGAGCATACGCGTGCGCTGATCGAGCGGGCGGCGAAGGCCGCCAGCGAAAGCTATCCGCCCTACAACGTGGAGGATGCCGGCGACGGCCGCGTCCGCATCACCTTGGCGGTGGCCGGCTTTCCGCCCGAGCAGTTGCATGTGGTGGTCGAGGACAACCAGCTGACGGTCGCGGGCCGGAGGGATGGCGAGGCGAAGGACGCAGACGACCGCGCCTTTCTGCATCGCGGCATCGCCGCCCGCGGTTTCTTGCGGACGTTCGTCCTGGCCGACGGGATGGAGGTTGCGGACGCCGTGCTGGAGCACGGTTTGCTGCACATCGATCTGGTTCAGCCGGAGCCGGCCCGACGCACCAAGCGGATTCCTATACGGACGGCCGGCTGAACCGGCGGTCGCCCCGACACGTTGAGTAACCCGAGAAGGAGGCGGTCATGACGACGCCTGAATTCACCACTGAAGCCTTCGCCGCCCTGGGGGCGCCGAACCTGGTCTATGTGCGCCCGGTCAAGGCGCGCGAGCTGATCGGCGCCACGCCGGTCGAGACCGTTGAGGGCTTTTCGATCGACCCCGAGCAGACGCTGTATGCGGTGCACCGCGCCGACGGCGCCAGACTCGCCGTGCTCGGCGACCGTGACGCGGCGATGGCCGCTGCGCTGGCCAACGACCTCGCGCCCGTCTCCGTCCACTAGGCGGACACCCGTCTAAGCCGCCGACGGCCTCGCCGGCTGCGCCAGAAGGGCGTGGATGGCGTCGGGCGTTCTGGCCTGACGCAGCTGCTGGCGCAGCTCCTTTTGCCTGAGCATGCGCGCCACCCGCGCCAGAGAGCGCAGGTGCTCGGACCCGGCGTCTGGAGGCGTGAACAGCGCAAAGATCAGGTCGACTGGCGCCCCGTCGATGGCGTCGAAATCGACCGGCGATTCCAGCCGTAAGAACAGGCCGCGCATGCGGTCGAGACCGGCCACTCTGGCGTGAGGCACCGCCACGCCCTCGCCGACCCCGGTCGAGCCGGCATGCTCGCGGGCCACGAGCGCGTCGAGCACCGCGCCCGCGTCGAGCCCGAACACGCGCGCCGCCGTCTCCGCCAGCAGCGACAGCGCCTGCTGCTTTGTGTGGGCTTGGAGTTTCGGCGTGATCGCGCGCCGATCCAGCAAGTCATCGATGATGGACATGGAACAAGAATGCTCGCGTGGCCTGTTGGAACCCGAAGTCTTCGCTCGCCTGCCCCGCTCCAACAGCGGCGCTCAGCCCTCAAAAGCTCCGGTCAGTCGCCGTTCTCCCCATCCATGGGGCGAGTCGTGCGCTCCGGATCGATCCAGCCGATATTTCCGTCCGGCCGGCGATATACCACCGATAATCCGCCGTGGGCGGCGTTCCTGAACACAATTGTTTGAGATTCGGTCAGGTCGAGCTGCATCACCGCCATCGATACGGTCATCGTGCGCAAGGGCTGTTGGGTCTCGGCGATGATCATCGCCGCCGGCGGCGCGTGTTCTCCGTCGTCCTCGTCCCAGCCTTCCGATTCGCCGACGTCCTCGGGCGCCCGCAGCACGTAGAGCGCCGCGGTCTCGGCCTGCTTGGCGTTCGCCTGGGCGGTGTGGCTCTTGAGCCGACGTTTGTAGCGGCGGATGCGGGTCTCGATCTTCTCGATCGCCTGGCCGAAGGCCGCGTGAGCGTCAGCCCCAAGCCCGTGGCTCTGCAGCCGCTGGCCGGAGGCGAGCGTCACGACGCAGTCGACCTTGAAGTTATGACCGTCGCGGCTGACCACGACCTCGGCGTCGCCGCCGCGCCCGAAGTACTTGCCGATGGATGAAAGGAGCTCGTCGCCGATCCGCGTCTGCAACGCCTCGCCGACAGCGACGTGTTTGCCGGACACCTGCACTTGCATGCAGACAATCGAGCGCCGCCGGCCCAGCCGAGTCAAGCGTGGCGGGCGCTCCGGAGCATGATAGCTCCGGACCGAAGCGGTCCGAAGGCTGAGGCGATCCCGCCTGACCGCATCGTGCTTTAGCCGGCGATGTGGAACACGCGCTGCAGGAACGCGTGCACCTGTTGCACGGCGTCCGCTCGCGCCTGGGCGTTGTAGTGGAGGTCTGCGCCGGACTGGATGCAGGACTTGAAGTAGGCGCCGTAGGCCGCGACCGTGACGCCGTTGGCCGGCTTGTGATCCATGCGGACCACCTGGCCCGTGCTCAGGTCGATGACCGCGTCGCAGTTGCGGCCCGATTGCACGGCCGCGGCGTAGCCGTTGAAGCCGCCTGCCACGTCGAACTCGTGATAGGCGCCGGGATAGGTGATGAAGGTCACCGGATCGCCCATGCTCTGCGCCCAGTCGGCGAACTCCTTCGTCGGTCCCACCGCCACGTAGTCGTCCGCCGAGCCGTGTAAGAACAGCATCGGCGCGCCGTCGGTGGCGGTGTCGCGAAACTGGGTCGAAGCCGAGCCGTAAAAGACGATGTGGGCGGCGAACTTCGGACCGTCCGCGTCGATCACGGCCCGCCGGGCGGCCTCCAGCGCGGTGAGCATGGCGATCGTCCCACCCCGCGACCAACCCATGATGCCGATGCGGCTCTTGTCGATGCGCGGATCGGCCGCCAGGACCTTGAGCGCGTTGAACGAGTCGGCGAGATCGGCCCACTGCGGCAGTTGCGACTGATCGCTGACGGTGCTGCCGACCCCGCGCGGCCCAAAACTGTCGACGGCGAAGGCCGCCACGCCCCAGCCGTTCAGGGTCTTGGCCCAGGCGCGGACATTCTCGCCGTCGGCGCCCGTCAGGCCGCCGCTGCTGTGCTTGAGGATGAGCGCCGGCGCCGGTCCCGTCGCATTCGCCGGCATGTAGAGATAGCCCACCACGGTCGTCGGCGGGGCCTTCTGGTGCAGGTAGGCGCCGAGCAGCGGCGGCGTCTCCGAGGGAATTGCGATCCGCTCCTGCGCGCGGACGCCGCCCGCCGCCGCGAGGCCAAGCACAAGCGCGAGCACCGCGACTCTGATCCAGCCTGCCATTCTTGCGCCCCGCGGCTCTTGCTGCCTCGCCGGAGACTACGGCGCCTGCGCGCCGGCGGCGAGGGCGCTAGCTTGCGTCCGCCAGCATGCGGCGGCGCTCGACCGAAGAGGGGATGCGCATGGCCTCGCGGTACTTGGCCACCGTGCGCCGCGCGATATCGATGCCGGCCCCCTTCAGGATCTCGACGATACGGTCGTCGGAGAGCACGCCTTCGGCCTTGTCCTCCGCCTCGATCAGCTGGCGGATGCGGTGCCGCACGCTTTCGGCCGAGTGAGCGGCGCCGCCGTCTGAAGCCTGGATCGCGGCGGTGAAGAAGAACTTCATCTCGAACACGCCGCGCGGGGTCGCGAGGTACTTGTTCGAGGTCACGCGGCTGACGGTGGACTCGTGCATGCCGATGGCCTCGGCGACGGTCTTCAGGTTGAGCGGCCGCAGGTGCTCGACGCCGAAGGCGAGGAAGCCGTCCTGCTGGCGGACGATCTCGCTCGCCACCTTCAGGATCGTCTTCGCCCGCTGGTCGAGGCTGCGCACCAGCCAGTTGGCCGAGGCGAGGCAGTCGGCGACGAAGGTCTTGTCGGCGTCGGTGCGAGCGCCGCCCGAGACGCGTGCGTGGTAGCGATGGTCGACCAGGAGCCGGGGCAGGGCGTCGCTGTTCAGCTCCACATGCCACAGGCCGCCCAGGCCCTCGCGGACGGCCGCGTCCGGCGTGATCGGCGCCGCCGGCTCGCCGCCGAACGCAGCGCCTGGCTTGGGCGTCAGCGCGCGAAGCTCGGCCAGCATCTCGCGCAAATCCTCATCGTCCACGTCGCAGGCGCGGCGGAGCGCGGCCATATCGCGCTTGGCGACCAGGTCGAGGTTATCGAGGAGCGCGGCCATGGCCGGGTCGTAGCGGTTGCGCTCCATCAGCTGCAGGCGCAGGCACTCGGCGACGTCGCGGGCGAAGACGCCCGTTGGCTCGCAGCCCTGCAGCCGCGCGAGCACCGTCTCGACCCGCTCCAGCGTGCAGCCCAGCCGCTCGGCGACCTCGGCGAGGTCGAGGCGCAGGTAACCGCCTTCGTCGACGCCGTCGATCAGGACCTGGGCGATGGCGCTGTCGGCGCCGGCGAACCCGGCGACCGATAGCTGGGCCGTCAGATGCTCCCCCAGCGTTAGCTCCCGCCGCGAGCCGCCTTCCAGGCCGTTCTCGTCGCTGTCGAAACTGCCGCCGCGGCCGGCGCGCGACCAGTCGACGGCGCCACCGGCCTGGTGGCCCTCGCCGCCGCCCTCGTGGGCCTCGCCAACCCCTTCGCCGGGGGAGGCGTCGGCATAGAGGTCCTCAGGCCGTGCATCCATGTCGGCCGCGGCCTGGGCGTCCGAGACGCGGTCGAGCGAAGTCTCGGCGATCTCCGGCGCGCGCTCAGCCTCGGCCACGGGCGGCTCGCCGTCGCCATCGCGCTCGTCCCGCTGCAGCAGCGGATTGCGCTCGAGCTCGCCCTCGACGTAAGCCTCGAGTTCGATGCTCGACAGCTGCAGCAGCTTGATCGCCTGCTGCAGCTGGGGCGTGATGACGAGGCCCTGCCCTTGCCGTAGCTCCAGTCGGGGACCGAGCGCCAACGCTTACTCCTTGGCCCAAATCTTGCCTTATTCGACCCTAGAGCCCGTTTCCCACCGACTGGTTAACTCGGCGGCGGTTTACGTTGTCGCGAGCGGCGTTTTCGCTGCGGCTCAGGTGAATCGATCGCCCAGATAGAGCCGGCGGACGTCGGGATCGGCCAGCACCTCGTCGGGCCGGCCCTCGAACAAGACCCGTCCGGCGTGGATGATCGAGGCGCGCTCGATGATGTCGAGCGTCTCGCGCACGTTGTGGTCGGTGATCAGGATGCCGATGCCGCGACCCTTGAGGTAGGCGATCACGTCGCGGATGTCGGCCATGGCCAACGGGTCGATGCCGGCGAAGGGTTCGTCCAGCAGGATGAATTCGGGCTCGCTGGCGAGCGCGCGGGCGATCTCGACGCGACGGCGCTCGCCGCCTGACAGCGACACCGCCGGCGCGCGGCGCAGGTGCTCGATGCGCAGCTCCTCGAGCAGCCCCGTCACCTCCTCACCCGCGCGGCGATCGTCCTTCTCGCGCATCTCGACGACGGCCATGACGTTTTCCTCGACCGTCATCCCGCGGAAGATCGAGGCCTCCTGCGGCAAGTAGCCAACGCCCATGCGGGCGCGCTGGTACATCGGCTGGGCGGTGATGTTCTCGCCGTCGAGCCAGATGGAGCCGTAGTCGACGGAAATCAGCCCGGTGATCATGTAGAAGCAGGTGGTCTTGCCGGCGCCGTTCGGCCCGAGCAGCCCGGCGATCTCGCCACGCCGCAGCCTGAGGCTGACGTTGGATACCACCGGCCGGCCGCGAAACGACTTGCCGATGGACTGGGCAAACAGGCCCTCGCCCGGCGGACGGCTGGCGACGCCGGACTGGGCGGCGCGCGTGGACTCCGCGCTGTCCGGCATCAGGGGTTGGCCGGCGCCGACGGGAAGATGCCGCCGGCCTGATTGCCGCTCGGGAAGATCACCGCCCGCACGCGGCCGGGCTGGCCACGGCCTTTGGCGGTGGACTCCATGGTCGCCTGGCCGGTGTCGGTGTTGATCACCAGCATGTCGCCCACCACGACGTTCCTGCCCTGGCTGATCACCACGTCGCCGGTGACGGTGATGGTCCGCGTGTCGGCGAGGTAGACGGCGTGGTCGCCCTTCACCACCTCCTGCGGCGTCGCATAGTAGACCGAGCCGTCGGCGATCAGCTTCTCGGGGTCGCTGCCGCACTTGCCGGACACGCCGCCCACGCCCTGGGTCTGTGGCTGGCTCGGCCCGGCGCCGACCTTCTCGTAGATGCTGAGCGTGTCGGCGCGCAGGCGGCTGGTTCCCTGCCGGGCTTCGACGCTGCCCTTCCAAGTCGCGACGCACTGCTGGTTCTGCGCCTGGAGTTCGTCGGCGGTCACGTCGATCGGCGCGTTCGACGACGGGGCCAGCTGGGCCAGCGCAACCCCGGCGGGTTCAGCGCTGAGCGCAAGCGCGATCAGGACAGTGGCCGTTCGATTCATCCCTCGGCGTCCCTAGTGCCCTGACTTGCGCCCCGGCGGTCCTTCTAGTGTGAATTGGCCGCCGTGGGAATTCAGCCGCGAGTGGACGCCGCCCTTGAACACCAGGGTCTGGCCGCGGTCGAGGACGGCGTAGGTGTTGGCCTGGATGCCGCCGGTGGGGCCTTGTCCGGCGACTCTCGCGCCGGCGACGGTCCCCTTCACCGTGTCGACGGTCGCTTGGTTGGTGGCGAACGCGTCGCCGATCGCGTCGTGCAGCGTCACATGGCCGTCGAGCATCAGGATCCGGGTGTCCTCGCGGTAGAGGCCGGTGTCAGCCGACATATGGGTGGGGTTGGCGCCGTCCGCATCGAAGATCATCGCCGGGTGGACGAGCGCGATCCGCATCGGGTTTGCATCGTCGCGGGCGGCCCCGTCGGCTGTCAAAACGTAAGCGCGGCCTTGTTCGTCGCGACCCAGGAACCGCGCGTTGGTCATATGGATCGAGCCCGTGCCCGCGCCGTTCTGATCGTCGCCGATGCGCGCGGCCAGGTCGCCGAAGAACGCCCAGCCCGTGAACGCCACGACGATGATGCCGATGACCACCGGCAGCCCGACCCTGAAGACGGCGATCATCCGCGAACGCCGACGCCAGCGCGCCATGTCGCGCTCGCGGCGGACGGCGCGCGGCCGGGCGCGCGCGACGGCGGGTGGGGAGGCGGTCACGGCCTCACTCGTGGGCGAAGATGTCGACCTCGTCCCATCCCGCCACGTCCAGCTGCGCCCGCCAGGGCAGGAAATCGAAGCAGGCCTGGGCGAGCCCCATGCGGCCCTCCCGCTTCAGCATGGCGTTCAACCGCTCCTTCAGCCCGTGCAAGTGGGCCACGTCGCTGGCGGCGTAGGCGAGCTGCTCGGGGCTGAGCTGCTCCGCGCCCCAGTCGGAGCTCTGCTGCGCTTTCGAAAGATCGACGCCCATCAGCTCGCGCACGACATCGCGCAGGCCATGCCGGTCGGTGTAGGTGCGCGCGATCTTCGAGGCGATCTTGGTGCAGTAGACCGGCGCGGTGAACACGCCCAGGTGCAGGGCGAACATGGCGATGTCGAAGCGGCCGAAGTGGAAGATCTTGAGCACGCCCGGATCGGCGAGCAGGCGCTTGAGGTTCGGCGCATCGTAGGTGGGCCGGTTCAGCCGCACCACGTGGCTCACGCCATCGCCGCCGGAGAGCTGCACGACGCAGAGCGGATCGCGGCCCAGCTTCAGGCCCATGGTCTCGGAATCGACCGCCACCTCCGGTCCAAGATCGAGGCCGGCGGGCAGGTCACCTTCGTGAAGATGCGTCGTCGGGGAGTTCGTGGCTCCGGTCATGGCGCCCAGGACCTTGGCGCCCAGGACCCTGGTGCCCAGGAAAGGACTCGAACCTTCACGGCCGTTAAGCCACTGGCACCTGAAGCCAGCGCGTCTACCAATTCCG
>Ga0209415_10004475_pt1 | contig 25603 bp, 27 predicted proteins | sample PeaSoiSIISIP2007_FD_187696 | JGI IMG/M metagenome (GOLD analysis project Ga0209415, IMG submission 187696) | Peat soil microbial communities from Weissenstadt, Germany - SII-SIP-2007 (SPAdes) (version 2) | ecosystem: Environmental > Terrestrial > Soil > Wetlands > Peat | place: Germany... | reverse complement strand
TGGCGTACCGGGCTTTCGTCCGCGCCAAGATCGCTTTCCTGCACGCGGCGCATGGCGACCCCGCGGGCGGGGCAGAGGCGCAGCAGCTGACCGGGATGACGCTGCGCCATCTGCGGGCCGGGGCGGTCACGCTGGTGCTTGCCGGCGGGCTGCCGGGCACGGGGAAGACCGCGCTTGCCGGGACGCTGGCCGGCCAGCTCGGGTTCACCGTGCTCAGCAGCGACCGGATCCGCAAGGAGCTGGCTGGCGTAGCGGCGGAGCAGCGCTGCGCCGCGCCGTGGCAGACCGGGATCTACGCCCCGCACTGGACCGAGCGCACCTACCAGGAGCTGCTCTGCCGCGCGGGCCGGCTGCTCGCTCGCGGTGAATCATTGATCGCGGATGCGTCCTGGGAGTCACCAGGCCGCAGAGCCGCCGCCGCGGCGCTGGCCGGCGCCGCGCACGCAGACCTGGTCGCTCTCCGGTGCGACGCTCCCGCAGACGTTGCGCAGCGGCGGCTGGCGGCTCGGACTGCGGGCATCTCCGATGCCGATGTGGCGGTGGCCCGGCAGATGGCCGCCATGCAGGCACCGTGGCCTGAGGCCGTGACGATCGACACCGGCGGCGCGGGGCCCGGTGCCGGACAGCCGGGCCGGCCCGGGCCGGCCGGCGCGGATGCGGTACAGCAGGCGATGAAGGTGATCCGGCCGCCTGGCCCGCAGCATCCCTGGCGTCCGGTCCGGCCGGTCATGGTCCCCGATTGACTGATCACAGCGGGATGACAGCCGCAACGGGTCTGTCCCGCCAGCCAGCAGCCCAGTGCGCGCAAGGCTGTCCCGGCCACGGTCACGGCTGAGGGGGCGCGTTGCGGGGCGGTGGACCGCGGACGAGTTCGATGCCGGTGCCGTCCAGGCCGGTGAGGTCCCATCCGCTGTCCTGGACGTCGATGGTCAGGTGTGACCTTCCGAGCCGCAGGCCGGCCACCTGGAGCGGCAGGTAGCGTCCGGGGATTTCCGGGGCGCACCACAGGCGCCCGGTGCTGGGCTGTGGGGTAAGCCGCAACAGGGCGTGCAGCAGTTGCAGCGGGGCGGCTGCTGCCCAGGCTTGTGGTGAGCATGAGGTCGGGTAGGGAATGGGAGGGGCGTGCACCTCGCGCGGGAAGCCGCAGAAGAGCTCGGGCAGGCGGTAGCCGAAGCAGGTGGCGGCGTCGAAGATGGCCTCGGCGACCCGCTGGGCGTGCCGGGTGAAGCCGTAGCGCATCAGGCCGGCTGCGCACAGCGCGTTGTCGTGCGGCCATACCGAGCCGTTGTGGTAGCTCATCGGGTTGTAGGCGGTCATGGATGCGGCCAGCGTGCGGATTCCCCAGCCGCTGAACATGTCCTCAGACAGCAGGTGCGCCGCGACGGTGGCGGCCTTGTCCTCATCTGCGATGCCGGTCCACAGGCAGTGCCCGATGTTGGAGGTGAGCGCGTCGACGGGCCGCTTGTCACGGTCCAGCGCGGTCGCGAACCAGCCCTTGTCCGCTAGCCAGAATGCCTGGTTGAAGGCGCGCTTGAGCCGGCCGGCCTTGGCGGCCCAGTGCCGGGCGGCGGGGATATCGCCTGCTTCCCTGGCGAAGGCAGCGCGGGCCCGGTACGCGGCGTAAGCGTATCCCTGGACCTCGGCCAGGGCGATGGGGGGCTCGGCTATCTGGCCGTCGGCAAAGTTGATGCCGTCCCAGGAGTCCTTCCATCCCTGGTTGACCAGGCCGCGGTCGGTCTTGCGCGAGTACTCGACGAACCCGTCGCCGTCGGCGTCCCCGTAATGCTCCATCCAGTCCAGGGCACGGTCGGCGTGCGGCAGCAGTTCCTGCGTCACCGCGTCGTGGCGCCCCCACCGCCGTAGTTCGCCGAGCAGCATGACGAACAGGGGCGTGGCGTCTGCGGTTCCGTAGTAGACGCTGCGGCCGCCGAGTGCGAGTGAGGCGGCCGGGCCGAACCGGATCTCATGCAGGATCCTGCCTGGCTCCTCTTCTGACGCCGGGTCGGTTCGCTGTCCTTGGCGGGCGGCCAGTGTCTGCAACGTCCCGGTGGCGAGGCTGTCGTCCCAGGGAAGCAGCATCCAGGACGTCAGCAGCGAGTCCCGCCCGAACAGGGCCATGAACCAGGGTGCGCCCGCGGCCACCACGGGCCTGCCGGGATGCTCCGGGTCAAAGATGCGCAGCGCCCCGATGTCCTCGACGCTGCGGTGCAGCACGGCCGCGAGGTCCGGCTCGGGCGTGCGCACCTGCGGCGCCCCCTGCCGCCATTCGCGGAGCCTGCGGGCCGGGAAGGCGTGCTCGACGGGCTGGCCGCGCGGGTGGTGCAGCACCATCGGGATCCCGTCTGTGACGGGCACCACTTCAACGCTGGTCGTCCATTCGCCGCGGGCCGGGACCGTCACCTGCCAGGACAAGGTGCTGTCGGCGGCTGCCGGGTGCCCGTCACCCCTGATGAGGAGCCCGTGGCGGCGTTCCCCTCGCCGGGCTTCGAAGGCGAGCACGGAGGCTCCGGGGACCGCGTCGGCGGCGGCTGCCGCCGGGTGCGCGCTCCCGCTTTTGACCTCGAACAGGTCAGCGAAATCTGCGGCGGCGGAGAGCGTCACCGCGCAGGCAGCCGGAACCCGGGCGGTGTTGCGGATGGTGATGTCCTCGCGCATGCCATCGCCGACGTAGCGCCGGCGCACGACCAGCAAGGTGCTGTCGCTGTGCCCGGCGGGCGGCGGCAGCCGGCCCACGAACGTGGCGGCATACGGATCGGGCCGCTGCACGGCCAGTGGCTCGGGCCGGCGGCCGTCCACGGTCAACTGCCACTGCGACAGCACGCGCGTGTCCCGCACGAACAGCCCACGCGGCCGGCCGTGCACGAAGTCACCCCCCGGTTCGCTGATGCAGAAGGTGGAACCCTCCACCAGCGTCACGGCGCCGCCCGGCATGCCCTGGCTCACCGGCGCCTCATCGGCTGCCCACGGCCCGGTCATGGCCGCGCTGCCGCTGGGCTGGCGCGCCGCGGGCTAGCGCCTTCAGGCGCTGACCTGGCCCCGGTCGGCGCCTGGCCGCATGGGCGTGAGCTGGCCGGGATGTTCCAGGATGAGCCGGTAGAGCCGGTCGTAATCGGCCGCCATCCGGGTGAGCGAGAACCGCCGCTGGGCGGCGGCCCGGCACTGCTGACGCTCGATCTCATGCACATGATCAACTGCGCTGATCATCTCCTCCTCGTCACGGCACAGGTACCCGGTGCGGCCATGCTCGACGATCTCGGGTGCCGCGCCGTTGGGGAACGCCAGCACCGGGGTGGCTGCCGCCAGCGCTTCTGCCATCACCAGGCCGAAAGGTTCCTGCCAGGTGATCGGGTTGAGCAGGGCGGCCGCACCGCGCATCAGTTCCAGCCGGGCGGCCAGTGGCAGCTCGCCAGGTACCTCGTCGCCCGGCGCGAGCAACGGCCGGACCTGCCGGTCGAAGTAGCCCTGCTCGGAGGAGTCGCGTATTTTCGCGGCAATGATCAGCCGCCAGCCGGCCCGCCGGGCGACCTTGACCGCGTGGTGCACTCCCTTGTCGGCGCACATCCTGCCGACGAACAACAGATAGCCACCAGTTCCGGGGCCAGGCCGGTAGACGTCCAGGTCGATGCCGTGATGAATGACCGCCGCCACCGGGATTCCCGGGACGGAGCGGGCTTGCGAATGCGAGATTGCCACGATCGAGGCACGCCGGGCGATATCAGCGTAAATCCGGCGATCTTTCGGTGTGACGAGCCCGTGGATTGTGGTCACCACCGGTGGCCTGGGAATCCTGCGCCGTCCGGCCAGCAACGGGCCGAGGACCGTGTGGTCGTGGATGATGTCCACGTCGGCCAGCGCCTCGTAGGCGGCGAGGACGTGCGCTGCCTCCGGGACGTCAGCGCCCATCGGCTCGACCGCCGCCGGGTAGAGCCACAGCCGCGGCACTGGGCAGGTGGATTCGCCGACTGTGAACAGCCGCACGTCGTGGCCGAGTGCTGTCAGCCCCCGGGCGAGATTGTCGATGACAATCTCGGTGCCCCCGTAGCCGGGCGGCGGGACGGGGACCCACGGCGGGGCGATCAGCCCGATCCGCATCGCTGGGCTCCTTTAGCCGGGTGCGAGCTCGCGGGGCAGCCTCTGCCGCGAGGCCGCGGGATCGGGGCGGCCTCCGGTCCTGGTGCGACCCCGCGCGGCGGATCCGCCTCCTGGCGCGGTTCCCGGTGGGCCAGCCAAGATCCACTTGCCAGCACTGCCCGCATGGCTCGCACGTGAAGACGGTCTGCTCCCCGCTGGCCGCCGCCAGCAGCCGCCGGGAGCCGCAGCCTGCGCATCGTTGGGGCGGGGCGAGAGCCGGCCCGGTATCAAGGCGCACCACATGATCCGCCATGCCTCCAGCATGATCACGGCAACGCCGTGGCGGGCAGGGCCGGATGTCCTGTTATAGCGGGGCGATCGGTACCAGCATGACCGGCACAGCGGCGTCCAGGATGGCCCGGCGGACGATGGGTGCCCGGCCGGGCTCCAGCCGCTGCGACCAGACCAGGGTGATCATGTCCGCCTTCTCGGCTCCGGCTACCTCAAGCACGTGCTCCGCCGGTGCCCCGTGGCGCAGTTCCAGCCGGGCGCCGGGCTGGCCGCAGTAACGGGCGAGGAACTCCCGCGCCCATGCCCGCCCGGCATGGGCAGGCTGGTCCCAGAACATCGGCACGGTCTCGGCGTTGAAAACATGCAGGACCACGAGTTCGGCGCCGCCGCGGGCGATCTGCTCCGCTATGGCGGCGACGGCGGCCGCTGACCGAGCTGTCCCATCCAGCGGGAGCAGGACCCGGCGGATCCGGGCCGGCCGGTCCGCCGCCGCGGGCACGAGAACGACCGGCTTGGCTGATTGCTGCACCACGTGCTGCCATAGCGGCCGCGATGCCGCATCGCCGGCGAGCGTGCCGATCACGGTGCCGGGCCGGTGCAGCGCCTGCATAACCTGCCGTGCCGCTCGTTGCGGGCTGAGATCAGCGGCCAGCCTGACCTCCCGCACCTCGGCGCCGACAAGCTGGGCGATCACTGCTGCCGTTTCGGTCACCGGAGGCCCGGCGTCATGGCTGCGGAGTATCGCGAGGACTTCTGCCGCGCCACCATCCCCTGCCTGCGTCATCGCGCCCTCCTCAACCTGCCGGGCGGAGGCTGACGGAACCCGCCACCCTCCGGGGTTCCTCGCCGGCCAGTGCTGTCATCAGCGGGACATCGGCCCATATCTCAGTCCGCTCGCGGGTGATGTCCAGCCTTACCCGCCGGCCTAGGCAGTGGAACCGCAGCTGCAGGCTCTCCCATGCGCCGGGCAGGTGAGGATCGAGAGCCATGACACCTGCCCGGACGCGCACCCCGGCGATGCCGCCGACCACGGCCTGCCAGACGCCTCCTAGGTTGGCCATATGCAGGCCAGCTCCGGTGGTTCCGGTCAGGTCGTCCAGGTCAAGCGCGAGCGAGGTCCGCAGCATCGCCAGCGCCTCATCCGGGCGGCCCGCGCGGGCCAGCAGCGAGGCGGTGATCGCTGGTGATAGTGATGACCCGTGCGCGGTGCGCGGGCCGTAGAAGTCCATGTTGGGTGCCAGCGAGCCGGGTTCGACATGATCAGGGACAAGATGATGCAGCATGAGCACGTCTGGCTGCTTGATCAGCTGCGAGCCCGCGACCCGGTCCCGGCCCAGCAGCAGGTCCGCCGCCACCGGCGGCGCAGCAACGTCAGTGATGAGCAGCCGTTCCAGGCCGAAGTAGCCCGCAAACTGCTCATACCGGCCGGTCACGGGATCGTAGCCGTCAACGATCCGGCTGGCCAGGTTCCGCCACTGACTGCTCTCCCCGGCCGGCACCCCCGCGCGGTCGGCGGCGTCAGCGCCGGCGCGGAGGTTCCAGCGGGCCATCACGTTCGTGTACGCGTTGTCGTTCACCCGCTCGTGGTACTCATCGGGCCCGATGACACCGTCAATGTGGGCGTTGCCCGCGGAGTCGAGCCGGCATCGCGATGCCCAGTACCTGGCCGTCTCCAGCAGCAGTGGCGTCACCCACCGGGCAGACCGGCCGGCCCAGCTGGCGTAGTGCGCAGCGGCCCAGGCGACGTCGGCGGTGATGTGCTCCTCGAGCTGACCCGTCAGGATGGGCACCACCCGCCCGCCAAGCTGGCCGCTGGCCGGGGTGACGTCTTCGCCGCTGGCCGCAGACTCCCAGGGGAAACGGGCGCCACGCAGCCCGGCGGCGCGGGCCCGGGCCCGCGCCGCCGGGAGCCGCCGCAGCCGGTAGCGGACCATGGCGGCTGCGCCGCCCGGGTCTATGGTCACCAGCGCCGGAAGCGTGAACACATCGGCGTCCCAGAACACGTGCCCCGCGTACCCGGTGCCCGACAGGCCCCGCGCGCCGACGGCCAGCTCGCCGCGGGCCTTAATACCGCACCACAGCTGGAACAACGCGAAGCGCAACGCGAGTTCCGCGGCGGGGTCACCGCGGATCCGGACATCAACGGCCGCCCACCGCTGCGCCCACGCCGCCCGATGCTCCGCGACCAGCCGCTCGAAGCCGAGATCCTCCGCCGCCCTGAGCGCATCCGCCGCCGCATGCAGATCAGGCGAGCGCCGCTGGCCGCACGTGTAGGCGGCCATCCGCTGCACCGTGCGCACCTCGCCGTCATGCCGGGTACGCTGCACGGCCACAGCGCCTATGCCGCCGCCGCCCTCCCCAGTGGCCCTTGCCCAGTGGATGCCGTCGCGGCGGCCGGCGGACATCGCGATCCCGGGAGGCCGCCGCAGCGGAGGGCCGGGCCGTGGCAGCCGGGCGGCTGGCCCCTCCGCACGCATCGCGACGACGCCGGGGACGGTGATGCTGGCCAGCCGGAACGTCCGCAGTGGGCAGCCTTCCGCGGTCAGCTCCGATCGCTCCAGGACGCCCGTCCGCAGGTCCAGCACCCGGCTGTCGCTGGCCGGCGCGGGCTCGACGGTCAGGCCGGTCCAGACGGGGCCAGCCAGCAGATGCTGTCCGGGACCTATCCCGTCATAAACTCCAGCAGCCAGCACCATCGGCTGCGCACCCGCTACTGCTTCCTCTACTGCCCCTCGCGTGGCCACGCCTCCGGCGCCCAGCGTGAACAGCGATTCAGTGACCCGGCGGCGCAGCTTGCCGGTCCCGGTCTCGCGAATGATCCACGCCGGATCCTCATCGACTGCGGGAACCCGCTGACACCTGTGCCGCCGGATTTGCTCGTCCAGCAGGCGCAGCAGCATCCGGGACCCGCCGCCGGCGTGCAGCACCCCGGCGGGCACTCCGTGTGGTTCCGCGCCCACGGATATGGCCAGCACCCGCGCCGCCTCGGGCACCAGCAGCAGTGAGTCAGGGCCGGCCGCGCCGAAGCGGCTGCCCACGAGCAGGACCAGTCCCGGCCCAATGCCCCGGCTAGCGAGAACGGCGAGAATGCCACGCATCGCCTCCGGCGCACCGCCTCTGCCGGTCGGCCGGCGTACCAGCTGGGGGCCGCGGTGGGACGCCACGAATAGTTCTGGTCCCGGGCCGAGGCTCAGCAGCAGGCGGCCGGGAACCGGTGGCTGCGACCACAGCGATTCGTGACCGGGGGAGACGGCAGATGCGCTGATGATCGCGACATCGATGCCGGCTGCGCGCAGTGCCGCGACCCGGCGGCAGACCCCCATGATCCGCCGCTGACTGGTCGGTGCGGCTGACTCCCAGGTGAAGGCCACGGCCGCCACAGTGCGGCCGGCTGGCGTTGCGGACATGATGCTAGGTGCGGCCGCTAGTGCTGACCGGGATCCGGAGGGTGGCAGCGATTCCGCCGGGTGGGCCAGGGACCGCCTGGACCTGGCCGCCGTCGTGGATGGTGCTGACGGCCACTTCCTCGACGAGATCCGGCACCGCGCGCACGTCGGCCAGAACCCATCCGGCATCCCGGATTTCCGTGCCCTCTGCGGCTTCGGCGAGCAGCCCACCGGCCCGGGCCGACAAGCCGCGCAGCGCGGGCATGTTCACTGGCACCTGAAGGTAGAGCGACAGTACCGGAGGGTCCTCGCGGTGCACCACGAGCAGCTTTTCCACGTCCGCATAGCTCACCATCACGCACCCCCTGTTCCGCAGCGTCCTTCCTCGTCATCGGGATTCGGCTGCCCCGGTCGGCTGGGAGGATGCTCGGCCAGGGTGACGGAAGACACCAGTGATGCCATAACACTGACACTGCTACCGGCGCCTCACCAGGGCCAAAGGTCCGGACAAGGCGTGAGGTGCGGTGCGCCTGACTGCCAGGCGGGATATGAGCAGCAGAGGGCGGTCAGGCGCTCCGCAGTATGGACCTTGGTTACCGTAGCCGCCGCAAGAACGGGTCCTGCGGTGCTGCCGGGATGAGCCGCGCGCGTGCGTCGACGGCGATGACCCCGGAGGGGCGGGCAATGACCGGGTTGAGGTCGAGTTCGGCGAGCTCGGGCAGGTCGCCGGCGAGCCGCGACACCCGCAGCAGTGTTCTGGTGAGCGCGGCCACATCCGCCGCCGGCCTGCCGCGGTCCCCGAGCAGCAGCGGCGCGGCGCGCACTCCTTTGATCATTTCGGTTGCGTCAACATCGGTGAGCGGGGTGAGCCGCGCGGTGCGGTCGCCCAGGACATCGGTGGCCACGCCGCCGAGGCCGAACACGACCAGCGGGCCGAATACCGGTTCCTGGACCACGCCGATCAGCAGTTCGGCGCTGCCGCCGACCATCGGCTGAACGAGAACCTCGCGCGGCGGCCACTGAAGGTGGCAGCCAGCGACCGGTAGGCGCGGCGCACGTCTTGCTCGCCGTCGAGATCGAGCTGGACCCCGCCCGCGTCGCTCTTGTGCACGAGCCCGGGAACGTCCGCCTTGAGCACGACCCGCCCGCCGCGCTCCGGGTATGCGTAGCAGGACACTGCCCAGGCTGCCTCCAGTGCGGCGGGCGCCGGGCTAGTGTGACCGGGGTGATCCAGCCTGCGGCAAGGCAGCAGCCGCACCGTCTCCGGCTGGGTGAGCGGCGCCGCAGCGAGCGTCTTGGCGACGTCCGCGGTGGTGATCGCCGGAACAAGCCCGGCGATGGCGGTAGGTACGGTGATGGCGAGCACCATGTCCACCCCGTCGTCAGCTGCCACCCCCCTCCAGGCAGGACCGGAAGGCGCCCGGTGCCACCGCGGCGGTGGTGTCCACCGGGTCCTGGACCGTGGCAGCCGGTGGCAGCATGCGGCGCAGCCGGTCTTGTGTCTGCCCGGCGAGTGCCGCCACCTGCAGCCCGCAGTCCGCGCACGCGTCGGCGGCCAGCACCCCTCCGCCGCTCTACCTATTGGTTTATCAAGCCCCATCGGCAGGCCGGCCGAGGACGCCCCTGAATGGGCAGGAAGATTGCAGGCAGCGGTCCCGTGAGCGGCTGCGCGACGCCGGCCTCGCGTCGTGTGATTTGACACACATTGGCGGGTGACGGTGGATGCTGGCTCGCGGCAGCAGCGGCGGCGCTTCAGCCGGCCTGGCGGTACTGCCTGCCCGCTGCCGGTGCCCGCCGCACTGACGACTGCTTCCTGCGCGCCCGGCCGGCTGGCCACAGGATCAGCCGCTGGCGGTCAGCCGGCCTGCGATCATCCTCCCGCCCTGCCTCGCGCGGCGGATGCGTGCACGGTGGCTCCCCGGGCAGCCGTTTCTCGATGACGCTTAAGGCGAACAGCAGCAGGCCTGCTACCGGGAAGCAGAGAACCAGCACCAGCGCGTCGCCCAGGTCCACGGGCCTCACGCTCCTGCGGCGCCAGAGATCTCGCCGCGCAGCGCGCCCGGCGCTGGCCCGGCGGTCCAGCCTGAGCGGCCGTGCAGTGGCTGAACCTGCTCTGTCCTGAGAGAGGCTGCCGTGCCCCCGGCACGCACGATGCCGACCAGGCATGCAGCAGCAGCCATCTGGCTGGCCCCTGCCGGAGCCTGCCAGACGGGGTTGACTATCGCAGGGATGGCCATGGCCAGCCCTTTCTGACCTCCGGTCAGGCAAAAGCGGCTTAATCACGCCTAATTCCATGTAAAGGACCTGCGAGGCGATTTCCCTCCGCCGGCATTGCCCGGATCAGGTTGTAGGGGTCGCCTTATGAGCCTCTCAGCCTTCGGTTCCTGCCCGCCGCCGTGGTACCTCCGGCGGGGACTCCGCTTTCCAGCTCCTCCGCTCGTCCCGCAGATCAATTTCATGATCTCCGATGGCGCGGCGAGTTTCCAGGGGACGAAAGTCACCGGGGCGCGAGCAGTTGGTCCCCTTGGGCCGGAGGTTCGCGGCGGCGTGGTATCGGCGGTAAGAACATCCTGCTAGGTCGCGCAAGGAGGCCGTCATGGCCAAGCTAGAGCGCCGGCGCCCACACGTCCTGTTCCCCGACCTGTCCGAGTGGCTTGAGGAGCCGTGGGCGCCGCTGCTGCCGTTCAGCACCGGGCGGGCGTTCCGCGTGGAGGACTATGTCCGGGAGGGCAAGTATGTTCTCCGTGCCGAACTACCGGGCCTGGACCCGGAGAAGGACGTCGAGGTCAGCGTCGAGGACGGGACACTGAGGATCCACGCGGAGCGGCGCGAGGAGCGCGAAGAACCGCACCACAGCGAATTCCGCTATGGCTCGTTCACCCGGTCGGTCACGCTGCCCAAAGGGGCGGATACGGAGCACATCACTGCTGGCTATGACCAGGGCATCCTGCAGGTCACCGTGCCGGTTCCAGAGGCCAAGGCGGAGGGCCGCCGTATCGAGATCACTCACGGCTGAACCGGGCCGAGGTTGCCGGTGCCTGGCGGGCACCGGCGCCGGCCATCAGGAGCACGCTGTGGCGGCGAGGTGAGCCGCTGGTCAGGTGCGGGCTAGCAGGCCTGCCAGCGGCTGGTTGTGGTGCAGGCGGCTGATGGCATCGGCTAGCAGTGGCGCAACGGACTCCACCTGAAGCGCGAGCGCGGCGGAATGGCTCTGCGGCAGGGTGTCGGTGGTGACCACGCGCCGTACCGGCAGCCCCCTGAGCCGCCGGGCGGCCCCTCCCACCAGGAGCCCGTGGGTCGCGGCGACGACAATGCCGGACGTGCCCCCGTGAGCGAGGACAACCCGGGTGGCGGCCTCGATTGTGGCGCCGGTGCTGATCATGTCGTCGACGATGATGGCGGGGTGGCCAGCGACGTGGCCGGCTATCTCCTCGGCGCGTACGGTGGCTCCGGTCAGCCTGGTCTTGCGCACCACCGCGACCGGCCGCTGCAGCAATGAGGCGTAGTGTTCGGCGAGCTTGACCGCGCCGAGGTCGGGTGCCACGATCACCGCATCGCCCGGGATATCCGGGGCGAGCGCGCCTGCCAGGGCGGGCACGGCCGTCAGCATTTCCACGGGGATGCCGCACATGGCCTCCAGCGCGGCGCTGTGCGGGTCCACAACCACGAGGCACTGGGCACCGGAGGCGGCCAGCGCGTCGGCGACCACCCGGGCACCGACGGGCTCGCCGGACCGGCCACGGCGGTCCTGCCGGGCATACCCGAAATAGGGCACGACCGCGGTGATCCGGCCCGCGCCATCCCGGCGGCAGGCGTCGAGCAGCAGGAGCAGTTCCATGAGGTGGTCGCTGACCGGCGGTCCCGTGGGCTGGATCACGTAGACGTCGTCGCCGCGCACGGGGTTCACGACTGGGCGCAGCTCGCCGTCCGGGAACCGGTCCAGCTCGCACGTCACCGGCTCGGTGCCCAGTGACCTCGCGATCGCCCCCGCGAGCAGTGTGTTAGCGGTCCCTGGCACGATCCGAAGGCCCATCCCCCGCCTCCCAGCATGTGCTCAGTCACTGACCTGGCAGCTGGGTCAGCAGGACGCAACGGTCCCCGCCTGGGCATGGGCTCATGCCCCGGCGGTGATGCGCGAGGGTGAGCCTGACCAGTCCGCTTTCGAGGTCCCGGAGATCGGTGAGAGATTCGGCAGCGAGCTGGGCGAGGGGGGAACGTCCAGGTCCGGGCCTCGGCCGGGGAGGCCGAGGTGGCGCGCAGGAACAGCTGGATGGTCACCGGTTCCCAGCCGGGCAGCACGTCCAGGGCCGCCCGCAGCGCGGGCTCGGCAGAGTAGCGCCCGCCCAGCCTGTCCACCACGCGGCGGGCCAGCCGGGCCAACCCGGCTGAATCCGGTGCGCGGCTCGCGCCGACCGGTGTGGTCATACGTCGATCCTCATGCGGGGAGCCGGCATGGTGCAGGGGCAAAAGTCCCTGGCTGCCCGGCTGGCCGGGCATTGGCGACTAACGGCCCCGTGCGCGGCGCGGGATCAAGGCCGAGGCTACCGGTCTGCCTGGAGAGTCGGCTCGCTGCCGACCTGGGCCTGGACAGCCTCGCGGTCGTCGAGTTGCGGTCAAGGATGGAGGAAGCCTCCGGGGTCGTGCTGCCAGATGGCATCTTGAGCGGCCAGGAGATCACCTACGGCGGCGTGTCAGCCGGGACCGTGGCGGTGGCTGCCGGGCTGCGGCGAGGCGGACTGGGCCCGGGGGAGGCGGCGGTGCTCATCACCGTCCCGGAGGCGCGCCTGCTCGGCCGGGTGCTGCGCTTCCAGGTTCCGTCACTGCGGCAGGTGGTGACCACCGGGGAACTACAGGCAGGCGCCGGGGGTAGCGGCGCGCTGCCGGCCGTGGCAGCGGATGATACGGCGCTGCTGCAGTACACCCCGGGCAGCACCGGCGACCCCAAGGGCGTGATGCTCGCGCACCGTCACCTGCTCGCCAGCATCCGCGCGATGGGCAGCGCAGCCGACGCCGGCCCGGCGGATCTGTTCGTGAGCTGGCTTCCGCTGTACCACGACATGGGGCTGATCGGCGCCTGGCTGGCCGGCCTGTACTACGGCTTCCCGCTCGCGGTGATGTCCCCGCTGGCCTTCCCTGTCCCGGCCAGCCCGGTGGCTGCGCGCGATCAGCGAACAGCGCGGCACCCTGTCCGGGGCACCGAACTTCGGGTACGAACTGTGCCTGCGGCAGATTCCCGACCGGGAGCTGGCCGGCGTCGACCTGTCGGCGTGGCGGCTGGCATTCGACGGCTCCGAAGCGGTCAGCCCGGTCACGCTCAGCCGGTTCGCTGAGCGTTTCGCCCTCTATGGGCTGCGTCCGGAAGCGATGACCCCGGCCTACGGGCTGGCCGAGGCAGGCGTCGCGGTCACCTTCCCGCCGCTGGGCCGCGGGCCGGCCATCGACGCGATCGACCGCGCCGCTCTGGCCCGGCGCGGGCGGGCGGTGCCGGCCACGGCCGGCGACCGCGCCGTGGCCAGCGACGTGCTGCAGGCCGCCTCCTGCGGGCGGCCGCTGCCCGGCTACCAGGTGCGGGTGGTGGACACCACGGGCGGCGAGCTTGGTGAGCGCCGGGAGGGACGCATCGAGTTCACCGGGCCGTCGGCCACCCCAGGTACTTCCGCAACGAGGCCGCCACCCGGGCCCTGCGGCGCGGGCCCTGGGTGGACACTGGTGACCTCGGCTACCTGGCCGGCGGTGAGCTGTACCTGACCGGGCGGGTGAAGGACATCATCGTCCGCCGCAGCCGCAGCCGCAACCTGCACCCCGACGAGGCCGAGCAGGCCGTCGGCCGGCTCGCCGGCGGGGAGCACGGCCGGGTGGCAGTGCTCGGCTGCCCTGACCCGGGCACAGGGACCGAACGGCTTGTCCTGGTAGCCGAGACGCGCCTGCACGACACCGGGGAACTGGCCGCGCTGAACGGCAGGATCACCGCGCTGGCAACCGCGCTGCTCGGCGTCCCGCCGGACGAGGTCGTGCTCCCCGCTCCGGGCAGTGTGCTGAAGACCGCGAGCGGCAAGACCCGCCGCGCGGCCACCCGCGACCGGCACCTGGCCGGGACGCTCGGCATCCCGGCCGGGAAGGGGGCACGCTGGCAGCTGGCCCGGTTCGCACTCTCGGGTCTGCGCCCGCGTCTGCGCGCCGTCGCCAGGTCCGGCGCCGGCCTGCTGTATGCCGGGTACGCGTGGGGGATTACCGTGGCGGTGGGCGCCCCGGCCTGGGTGCTGGTGGCCACGCTGCCTGGCCTGCGGGCGCGCTGGGCTGTGCTCCGTGCGGCGGCGCGGCTGCTGCGCCGGCTGTCGGGCGTCCCGCTCACCGTGGCCGGGGAGATAGCCGGCGGCGCCAGCCCGTTCGTTGCTGTCGCGAACCACGCCAGCTTCGCCGCCGGGCTCGTGCTGGTGCTCTGCCTGCCCGGGCCGGTGTGCTTCGCGGTAGCGGAGAAGTTCGCCACGCAACGCATCGCCGGGATGTTCCTGCGCCGGATCGGCTGCGAGTTCGTCTACCGGGCGCAGCCGCAGCAGGCCGCCGCCAGCACCGGTCACCTCACCGCCGCGCTGGCTGGCGGCCCCAGCCTAGCGGTCTGGCCGGAAGGGTCGCTTGACCCCGCGCCGGGGCTGCGGTCCTTCCACCTCGGCGCGTTCGAAGCCGCTGCTGCCACTGGTGCTTCCGTCGTCCCGGTGGGCATCCGCGGCAGCCGGGAACTCGTCCGCCCGGGCAGCTGGTTCCCCCGCCGCGCCCCGATCCACATCGCGATCGGCGATCCGATCCCGCCCGCCGGCGCTGGCTGGACCGCTGCGCTGGCCCTGCGCGACCAGGCCCGTGCCGCCGTCCTGGCGCTTTGCGCGGAGCCGGACACCGGCTAGCGGCGCGCGGCGGCGACGCTGGCCCGCTTCCACCACCTCCGCCCGGGAACACGAGTTCTTAACGCGAACCCAGCGGCTCATGCCACACCGGCGGGCACGCGCCGCTGGTGGCTGGTCGCCGGGCGGCGTGCAGCACGGTGGCCCGGTCTATACGTCTTCTGCGGGCCTCTTAGCCGGGCCTGTGGCCGGTGCCTGCCGGTCCAGTGTGAGTGAGAACTCGGCGAATCCCTGCTCGATGACCTGCGTGCCCAGCTCGCCGGCATCCTGGACCAGGGCGGCGATGGGGCGGTTGTCGGCCAGGTAGGAGGCGCTGAAGGTGTGCATGCCGCGCTCCGCCGCGGACTTGGCGAGCAGGAGGATGAGCACGGTCGCCAGGCCTGCGCGCCGCCAGGCCGGCCTGACGGCGACCGCGATCTCGGCCACACCCTCACCCATCTGCTCATACCGGGTGATCGCCACCCCACGCCCGGTGGCGGTGTCGAAGGCCACCAGCGCGAACCGCCACACGTAATCGACGATAGTCAGATGCGCCAGCAGTTCGGGGGTGATGCGGGGCGGGCCGCCCAGGAACCGGCGGCGCAGCGTGTCAGGATCGGCCGTCTTGATCGCGTCAGCCAGTTCCGGCGCGTCGCTGGGCAGGATGGGCCGGATTAGCACCCTACGCCCGTCACGCAGTACCAGTTCCTGCCGGTACTGCGCCGGATAGCCGGGCGGCAGGCTGGCGTGGCCGGATTCGGCGTCCACGACTCACCTCCGCGGAGGGACCGGCCAGTTCCATGCCGCCACCGGCTGAACCGCCCAGCGGACGTCAGGTGCCTGGACGGTCAGCGCCGGCCTGCGCGTCCGGCCTGCGCGGCTCGGCCACCAGCAGCAGTTCATAGGCTCGGCGGGCGGCTTCGGCAGCAGGCCTTTGGCCAGGTTCGATGGTCGGAATATCCTCGAGCCCCCGCGCCAGCACGCGGACCGCGTCGGCCAGCGCTGTCACGCGTTCCTCAAGCACGTGCACGCGCTCGTCCAGCGTGACCGCAGGCGGTTCCGGGGTGGGTTGCTTGCTCACCGGGACACCTCCGTGGCCAGGAATTCCGTTGTCTTCCACCGCTTCCACGACACCATGGCGGCGGCCCGCGCCAACAGGGCCGAACGGCCCGCTGGGTGGCGGATGACAGCTTCGGGCAGGCCAGTGTCCAGCAGCGCAGCTGCCGCGGGCTTGCGGCGCACCGCCCGCGTCCGGTGCACGCCGGCTGCGTTTCAGCCGTTCTCTCCGGTTGCGATGGCGGCGTGCTGGCGGCGGTCAGTGCGGCGCACCAGGTAGCGGCGTAGCTCGTCGGCGCCCCAGACGATGAACGGGAACGGCAAGGTGACCAGCAGCAGGCGCGGTGGCAGGGCCGCGGTACTCAGCAGGTGCTGAAGTGGCGGAAGGTAGATGATCGCGGCGGCCAGGGCCAGCTCCAGGGCGATCCCGGCCAGGAGCGGCCGGTTTGAGAACACCCCCACCGACCGCAGTGAGGCGCGGTCGGTCCGGGCCGCGAATGCGGTGCCGATCTGGGCCATAACCATGGACAGGAACGTCATGGTGGTGGCCTGCAGGTAGGCGTGGTGCAAGGGCGAGCCGGGCCCGGTCGGTGCCCCAGGGTGCCAGCCGGCCTGGGTCAGCACCAGGAAGAACGCTCCCATCTGCAGGATGGCCGCGATCAGGCCGAGGAACAGCCAGGCCCGCAGCAGCATCGCCCGGGTGATGACGCCTTCGCGGCGGGGCCGCGGCGGCCGGTTCATGATCCCGGGTTCGGCCTGTTCGCGTCCCAGGGCAAGGGCGGGCAGGGTCTCGGTCCCGACGTCGAAGGCCAGCAGCTGGAGCACCGTCAGCGGGAGCGGGACGGCCCCGCGAGCCAGGGCGAACACCAGGAAGGGAACGACCTCAGGGGTGGAGTGGGCGAAGATGTAGAGGATGAACTTGCGGATGTTGTCATAGACGCGGCGGCCACCCTGGATCGCCGCCACGATGGTGGCGAAGTTGTCGTCAGTCAGCACCATGGTGGCTGCTTCCCGGGCCACGTCGGTGCCGGAGCGGCCCATGGCGATACCGATGTCGGCTCTGCGCAGGGCCGGGGCGTCGTTGACGCCGTCGCCGGTCATCGCGACGATGTGGCCCTCGGCTCGCAGCGCGTCGGCGATGCGGAGCTTGGCTTCGGGGGAGGTGCGGGCGAAGACGAGTTCGGTGTCGGGTCGCAGTAGCTCGTCGAGGTCTGCCTCGCTCATCCGGTCGAGTTCGCCGCCCGTGATGACCGGGCTGTCCGCGGTGCCGATGCCGACCTGGTGGGCGATCGCTGCGGCGGTGAGCGGGTGATCGCCGGTGACCACGATGATGCGGATGCCGGCGGTGTGGCAGCGGGCCACAGCGTCGGCCACCTCGGGTCTGGGCGGGTCGGCCATGGCGGCCAGGCCGAGGAAGCACAGGTCGCGTTCGGCGTCTTCCCGTTGCGCGGGCAGCGGCGCGCCTGGGGCTATGTCGCGGGCCGCGAAGGCAAGGACGCGCAGCCCGCTGCGGGCATAGCCGTCGACCACGCTGGCCACCTCGCGCCGCGCCTCATGCTGGAGTGGGCAGGGCCGGCCGTGGTCGTTCATGATGGCCGTGCACTGCGCGAGGACCGCCTCCGGTGCGCCCTTGGTATGTACGCTCAGGCTGCCCTGCTGCTCGTCGATCGTGGACATGAGCTTGCGAGCGGGATCGAAATGGAACTGGTACCGCCGCTGCCGGTCCCGGCGACCCGGATCAGTCCGGGTTCCGAGCCCGGCCGCCACCAGCAGCAACGCGATCTCGGTTGGATCGCCCGATGGCCCGCCGTTGCCGTCCAGCCTGGCGTTGTTACACGCCGCCATGCCCTCCGCCATCGCCGTGACCGGCGGGGTCGGGTCCTCGTCAGGAGACGCCTCACCGCAGGTTGTCCAGAGCCGGGTCACCCGCATCCGGTTCTGGGTGAGCGTGCCGGTCTTGTCGGTGCAGATCACATCGGTGGAACCGAGGGTCTCCACCGAGCTCAGCCGTTTGACGACGGCCCCGCGCCGGACCAGATCGCGGACGCCGATGGCGAGGGCGAGCGTGATCACGGGAAGCAGGCCCTCCGGCACGTTGCCGGCAATCAGCCCGACCGCGAACACGATCGCTTCCGGGAACGACAGGCCCGCGCCGAGGGTGGCGATGGGCAGGAATGCTGCGGCCATCAGCACGGCGATGGCCGCGATCAGCCAGGCGACCCGGCGGACCTGGCGTTCCAGCGGGCTCTGCTCGGGTTTGACCCGCTCCGAGAGGGCGGCGATGCGGCCAAGTTCAGTGCGCATGCCAGTGGCCACGACGATGGCGGTGGCCTCGCCGCCAGTGCAGGTGGTGCCACTGAAAACGAGGTCCCTGGCCTGCAGCAGCGGGACTGCGGGGAACTCCCAGCTGGCGGAGCGCGCGACAGGCACCGACTCACCGGTGAGCGTGGAGGCATCGACTTCGATCATCCCGGTCAGCATCCGTGCATCCGCGGAGATGCCGTCGCCTTCCCCAAGGAGCAGCACATCGCCGGGGACCAGTCCGGCGGCCCCGAGCGTGACCGGGGTGCCGTCCCGTAGCACGGTCGCGTGCTGTGGCAGGTAGGCCTGGAGCGCCTCGACCGCCCGTTCGGCCTGCATCTCCTGGACGAACGCGAACAAGGCGTTGAGGAGAATGACGATCACGATGGCCACTGCCACCGCGATGATCCCGGCTAGCCAGGCCAGGCCGGCGGCCGCCCACAGCAGCAGCGCCAGCGGATGGGTGAACTGGCGGCCAAGTTCGCGCCATACGTGGTGTCCGCCGCGCCTGTGCAGTTCGTTCGGGCCGTATGCGATGAGGCGGCGCGCCGCCTCACGGCCCGACAGCCCGGACCGCGATGACCGCAGATCACGCAGCAGCCGCTCCAGCGGTTCCGTGGCATCGATGCTGCCTGCCTGGCCGCCACCGTCCGCCGCGGCCGCGCTGCCCCGCATCCCCGCGCTTGCCCCGTCGACCTGCGACATACGCCTCCCGGAGCTCCGCGTTCCCCGCTGTACAGCCGATAGTGCAGGCACGCGAACGGATGTTTCCAGGGCCGAAAGGACCGCCATTGGCTGCGCAGGTCGCCTGGTCGCGCCCTCATGCGTGCCGGAGTTACGGGACTCAACGTCCCCTCGGGGATCCGTGCCCGTGGGCCGGCGCTGGGGCGGACTTTCGGCCCTGGTGCGCGGCGGCTGATCAGCCGAGCATGATCGTGTGGCCAGCGGGAGGAGGCAGGTGATGCGAGCAGCAGTGGGTGACGAATTGGTGGTCCGGGGACGTCACGTCGATGACCATGACCGCGAAGGCGTGATCATCGAGATCCATGGTGAGAACGGGTCGCCGCCGTATCTGGTGCGCTGGAGTGACGGCCGGGAGAGCGTGTTCGTCCCCTCCGCCGACACCCTGGTCGAGCATCGTCCCGGCGGGCGGCAGGCGAGTTCTGCGGGGACGTGACGGCGACCGCCCGGGCTGCGATGACGTGGCCCGCCGTGCGGCGGGGCGTCAGGCGGCGGTGGCGGCAGCGGAGGAGGCGCCGTGGCGGGCGGGCTGCTGACGGATCTGTATGAGCTGAACATGGCCGCCAGCTACCTGCGCCGCGGGATGACTGGCCCGGCGACGTTCAGCCTGTTCGTCCGGCGGCTCCCCGCAGAGCGGGGGTTCCTGGTCGCGGCGGGCCTGGAAGACTGCCTGCAGTTCCTGGAGGGGTTCTCGCTCACCGGGGACGACCTGGACTACCTGCGCCAGGTGCAACGCTATGACGAGGACGTCCTGCGGATGCTCGCGGGGCTGAGGTTCACCGGAGATGTGCGGGCAGTGCCCGAGGGACGGGTGGTGTTCGCGGGTGAGCCACTGCTGGAAGTGACCGCGCCGGTCGCCGAGGCGCAACTGGCCGAGACAGTGCTGCTCAACCACGTGACGTTCCAGACTAGCGTGGCCACGAAGGCGGCCCGGTGCGTGCTCGCGGCCGCTGGCGCGCAGGTGGTCGATTTTGCCTTCCGGCGTACCCAGGGGATCGAGGCGGGACTGGCTGTTGCCCGCGCCTCATCGATCGTGGGCTTCGCGTCGACCAGCAACGTCGAGGCGGCCAGGCGGTACGGCCTGACCGCTGCGGGCACGATGGCACACTCCTTCGTCGAGGCATTCGCCGATGAGAAGTTGGCCTTTGCCGCGTTCGCCCAGGACTTCCCAGGCAAGACCACGTTCCTGGTAGACACCTATGACACCGAGCAGGGTGTCCGTGCTGCCATCGAGGTGACGCGGCAGCTGCGGCTGCCAGGCCCGGTGGGCGTTCGGCTGGATTCGGGGGACCTGGCTGGCCTGGCCCGGCTGGCGCGCCGCATGCTCGATGACGCGGGTCTGCCGGATGCCCGGATCTTCGCCAGCGGCGGCCTGGACGAATGGGCGATCGCCGACCTGGTGGCCGGTGGCGCCCCGGTCGATGCCTACGGGGTGGGCACCAAGATGGGCGTGTCCGCGGACGCGCCTTACCTTGACACCGCCTACAAGCTGGTGGCCTACGCTGGGCGCCCGGTGATGAAGCTGTCGCCGGGCAAAGTGACGCAGCCGGGCGCCAAGCAGGTGTACCGGGGCCCCGGCGGTGACCTGCTCACCCTGGACGGCGAGGCTGCACCGCCGGACAGGAATCCGCTCCTGGTCACAGTCATGCGTCACGGTCGCCGCGTCGCCGCACCGGAGCCCCTGGCCAGGGCCCGGCACAGGTGCGTGGCGGATCTCGCCTGGCTGCCCCCTGCCGCGCGGGCCCTGCGGGCCCCCGCGCCGGTGCCCGTAGCGGTCAGCTCTCAGCTGGCCGGGCTGCGAGTCCGGCTGACCCGTGAGCTGACGCACAGTTCTGCCAGGTCAGGCCCTCAACCTGCATAGAGTCAGCCAGCTGACCGGGAAGCCTGATCCCGTGTTCTGGCCATTGGCCGGCCCGTGCTGGGCGGGCCCGGCGGATGGCTGACGGAGGTTCGATTATTGCCTGGGTGCCTCCTGCTTCCCCGGGCACCGGCGAGTTTCATCTGGCCGGCGGCCGTGTCCAGTTCGATCAGACGCCTTCGCGTCTTGCCTGGCCAGGAGGGCGGAATAGCCGTGCTTGGGGACCATCGGCATCTGGCAGGAGCTAGTGCCCAGGGATGGCCGCCCACCGGAGCTGCAGATGTGCGGTGGGCCTTCTGCGAGGACCTTCGCCCCGTGGGCCGGTGCCAGGCAGCGAGAGGTGATGGTAGGCGGAAGGGGGTTGTCATGTCCTTCACCGGAGTCGGCGGTCTGGACCGCAGTATTGGACAAACGCAACGCCTGGCTTGGGGCATCGAGGAAGGGTTCGCCCCCCTGGCCCGTAGGAGCTGCTGGAGGGCGCGCTGGCTGAGCCGGTCACTGGGGGCACGCGATGATCAGCCATGCGGACGTGTCCTGGGCGTCGAGGCCGCTGAGCGGTCTGTGCTGTCGGTCTACCTGCAGGTGCCACTCGATCCGCCCGCGGTGCGCGGCCTGCCCGCCCGGGTGGGTGAGCTGCTGGCGCTGGCCGGTGGCGGTGGGGACGGTCCCGGCGCTGCGCGGGCCCGGGATGAGGACCGGCGGATGGTGCGGCGGCTGCTGGAAGTCCACGCCCGTGACTGGCTGGGCCATACGGTCGCCATTTTCGCCTGCGGGCAGCTGGGCTTGTCGGAGGCGTTTCCCCTGCCGTGCCAGCTCCCGGAGCGGGCGGTGCTCGCGATCCGGCCGCATGCACGGCCCCTGCTGGTGGCCGTGCAGCGGTGCCCCGCTTATCGTGTTGCTGTCGTGGACCGCCGCCACGGGTGGATATTCAGCGTGGCGGGAGACCGGATCAGCGTGGTGGCCCAGCAGGTGGCAGCGGGTGTGCGCAGCCCGGGCTTCGGCGGCTGGTACGGCCTGGAGAGCCACCGGGTCCACGAGCGCATCATCCAGCTCGCCCGCCATCACTACCAGGACACGGCGGCCATTCTCGGGCGGGCCATGCGTTCCGGGGAGTCGGGGCCGCTGGTTATCGGCGGGCACGAGGAGGCTATCCCCGTGTTCCTCGCGATCCTCCCGGCTGACATGAGTGATCACTTCGCCGGGAGCTTCGTCGTCGATCCGCACACGATGACGCCGGCCCGGGTACGCGAGCTCTCCGGCACGGTCATCAGGGACTGGTCGGACCGGCGCGAGCAGAGCCTGGTCGCGCGGTTCCGCCAGGAGCGGCCGGCCGGGCTGACCGTGACCGGGCTGCGTGGCTGCCTCGCCGCGGTCGGCCGGCATGCCGTCGGCTTGCTGGTCGTTCCCGTCGGCGGGCTGATCCCGGGGTTCGCCTGCACCCGGTGCGGAGCGCTCGGCAGCACGCCCGGCGGATGCCCGGACGGGTCGGCCGCCGCGCGCTGGGTCCCGGATCTCATCGAGGAAATGGTCATCAAGACCTCGCTGACGGCGGGGAAGTGGCGGCGGTGCCCGACCCGCCGGGTGATATCGCGGCACGCACCCGTTTCCCGCTGGTCCGGGGCGAGGGGAGGCCCGGTTCGCCCTGACCGCTGAATACTAAGCCTCGAGCAAAAGGTGATCCAGACGGCCTGCGGTGAGCAGCAGCCCACATCGCGAGACCAGGTCCTGCCGATGTCCCGGATGGTGGTGGCACTGGGGCGGCCGGCCCAGGGACCCGGGCAGGCCGGGTACTCGCGCCGTGGCGCGGTCGCCAGGCCAGGATCCGGCAGGTGACGGTCCCGGCACCGGGGCGGCTCACCGGCGTGCGCGCCATTGGACGGGGCCGGGTTCCCAGCGGAATCCCAGCGCGATGACCACAGCCGCGGCGGCGCTCCTGCCGAGGACTACCAGCAGCCCGGTGGCAAGCAGTGGCATGCCTGGGTGGCCGGCTTGAACAGATGCTTGCATCGCGCGGGCGACTGGCGCGACCGGGAAGATCGAGGCAAGATCGTGCCGGCGTTCAGGCAGGGGCCGCTGGCTACCCGGGCCTGCTGCTGCCCAGCCAGGCCTGCGGTCGTTGTCCTCATGCCGGCCACCCGGGGGAGGCCTCACCCGACCGAGCTGCTGTTGTGCGGCCATCATTACCGGGCGTCCCGCCAGGCCCTGGCTGCGGTCGGCGCGGACATCTTCAGCCTGGACGGCGCGCGCCTCTCCGCGGGCACCTGGCCCGAGGCCGCAGCAGCCGAGGATCCGGCTCTGGGGGCGGGTACCGGCGCGGCGGCGGACAGCCCGCGCCACGGCTGGTGACCGAGGTCCGGCGTGGTCGCCGGGCGGCTGGGCCGGACTGCTGGATGAGGGAAGCGTTGAGGATGACGGAGCGGCCGGCCGGCCGGCGTGGTGATGTCGCGGTCAGCTTCGTGGTTCGCGCGGCGGTCGCAGCGCCGTCGGTGCATAATTCGCAGCCCTGGTATTTCTCCAGCCGCGAGAACGTGATCAGGCTGCATGCGGATCCGCGCCGCCAGCTGCCGCAGGCCGACCCAGCGGGACGCGAGATGGTGATTAGCTGCGGGGCTGCGCTGTTCAACCTGCGCCAGGCCATGCGGCGGCTCGGGTTCGCCGCCTGCGTCACCCTGCTGCCCGAGCCGTCGCGCCCCGATCTGCTGGCCGAGATCCGCTGGGGACGGCACGCGCCGCCCACGCCCGGCGAGGTGGCGCTGTACCGGTCGATCCGGCTGCGGCACACCCACCGGGGGCACTTCACCTCTGAGATGCGGTCCGCGCTGGCCCTTGACCTGGTGCGCGTTGCCCGCCAGGAGCAGGCCGAGCTGAGCGTCATCTATGACACCGGTCAGCTCCGCCCGCTGGCCTGCTGATTCAGGCGGCCGAGTACGCTCAGCGCACAAGCCCAGGGCTGGCCGCCGAACGTATGCGCTGGGCGCGGCCTCCGGGCGATCGGCGGCTCGATGGCGTGCCGCCGCATGCCTACCCGGCCCAGCCGGACGGGCTCCAGCTCCTTACCCGCGACTTCGCCTGCGGCGCCGGGTGGGGGCATGCGGCGGACAGGCGGCCGGCGGCCCGCATGCCCTGGGCATGGTCGCGCTGCTGAGCACCCGGGAGGACCGCCGGCTGGGCTGGCTGCTCGCCGGGCAGGCCCTGCAGCGGGTGCTGCTGCACGCCACGGCCCACGGGGTCAGTGCCGCGTTCCACACCCAGCCGCTCGAGCTGCCCTGGACCCGGGAACGGATCCGTACCGAGTTCACCGGCGGCGCGTACCCGCAGATGCTGCTGCGCCTGGGCTGCGGCGGCCGCCCGGCCGCCACCCCACGCCGCCCCGTCGCCGATACGCTCCGCGCGGAGAGCTAACTCCGGGCAGGCCTTCGGCTCCACTAGGCAGGCGCGATGGGCCCGGTGACGCAGGAACGCGACGGGCGCAGGAAGACACCGGCCGCCCCGGCGAGTGTGCCGGGGCACCCCGGTGCCCTGCAGTCCGCCGACGGCGATACCGGACAAGCAGGGCCGCCGGCGGGTAACGGGGCGAGTTCATCGCCCACGCCGGGCAGCGTCGGCCACAGCCTCGGCGTCACAGTTGGCACGCCGGTGCGTGTACCGACGGCCCCCTGCACCGGCAGCCGTCTCGTGCGCCACAACGCGGCGCGTGCCATACCCAGGCTCGTGTGCCTGCCCAGGTGCAGCGCCGGGCAAGCAGCAGCTTGGGACTGGCGCTTCCCCTGCCAGGTGCCTCCGGCAGCGGCGGGCGCGGCCCGGGCCGTGGCCTTGGCTCGGGTTCCGGCTCCGGTTCCGGCGGCGGCAACGGCCGTGGTTGCGGCCGGGGTTCCGGCGGCGGTGCCGGCGGCTCTGGGTGTGGTCCGGGGGGCCGCCCCGGCGGCGGCTGAGGCAGCGGTGGCGGCACTGGCGGCGGGATCGGTGGCGGTTCCACTGGTTCGGGCCGCGCCGGTTCCGGCTGTGCGGGTTCGCCGGGCACTGGGGGTTCATGGGACGGATCTGCGGGCATCCGGAGATGATTCCCAGCCAGGCCCTTGCTTACCGCGGCCGCGACGCCGATGGCCGTCCTGGTGGCGCTGCTGCTGATCGGGAAGCCGCGCAGCAGCGCCGATCCCGCATTGGCGGCGCACAGCGCCAGCAGTTCCTGATGGGCCGGACTGTTCATCCCGCCGCGCGAACGACCGCGCGGTCAGCACGTCATCGCTGAACGCGACAACCAGCACACTGAACGCCGGTAACAGCAACACCCGCAGGTCATGCGGTGCCACTCACGGGGGAAACAGGACGGCGCGAGGTCCAGGCATGAAATGGAAGCCGAACCGCGAGCGGCGTGAACCTGGGAACGGGTCTAACCTGCGGGACTACGACGCGGCCGTGCGGACCTTCTCGTGGGAGCAGGCGCGCAGCCGCCTCGATGACCTTCCCGGTTATTGCCCACGAGGCCGTCGACCGGCGCGGCAGGCTCCCTGGGGGTGTGGCCCTGGGCTGTGTCGCCAAGGATGGCAGCGTCAGTGAGCTGACGTACGCTGATCTCGCCGGGAGCAATTGTCAAGGCCTGTGGATCAAGATCGTTTAGACGGCTTCCAGCTGGGCGTCCTGGCCAGGCCTTTCGATGAGTTTGCCGTTGATGAAGGTCGCTCCTGCGCGGACCAGGGCGACGAGGTGGGGTGCGTTGACGGCGCGCCAGCGGTCTTGCGCGGCTTCGATGAGGTTGAACGCCAAGGCCCGGATCGAGGGATTCATCCAGTCATGTTCGGGTATCTGGCCGTATGACAGGATCCCGTGCCGCCCCGACGGCAGGAGGTGGATGCTGTGGCCGCAGCGCGCCATCGGGGACCCCAGCGCCGGGTCCGGGCACGGGCGGGGACGCGGTGGCGGCGTGGGCGGAGCGCACCGGCTGTGGCGGTGCGCCGGAGCCGGGTCGCGGCGGTCTGAGGTTCGTGTTCTATGGGCGGGTGTCGACGGAGGATCGCCAGGATCCG
>Ga0209415_10004473_pt1 | contig 25605 bp, 23 predicted proteins | sample PeaSoiSIISIP2007_FD_187696 | JGI IMG/M metagenome (GOLD analysis project Ga0209415, IMG submission 187696) | Peat soil microbial communities from Weissenstadt, Germany - SII-SIP-2007 (SPAdes) (version 2) | ecosystem: Environmental > Terrestrial > Soil > Wetlands > Peat | place: Germany... | reverse complement strand
GCGTCCCCAGGGGGATTCGAACCCCCGTTACCGCCGTGAAAGGGCGATGTCCTAGGCCGGGCTAGACGATGGGGACGCAGGGGAAAGTCTATAGAGTCTTCAGGTACGCCAGGACGTCGGCGCGTTCCTGCTCAGAGAGTTGATCCTCGAAAGCGGGCATGCCCACCGGGCTGCCCTTATTGATCAAATCTAGCACGTTGGCGTCCGTGACCTTCTTCTTATTATTCAGGTTGGCCCTCTTGAACAATCCTTTCAAGCCGGGGCCGACTTTCGGCTCCTCGCTGTCGGTGTTGTGGCACACATCGCAATTCATGGAGAAAGTGGCTTGGCCCTTGGTTGCATCGCCCGGCTTAGCCGCTCCCAACGACGCCACGCTGAACACTCCGACTCCGGCGAGCAGCAGCACCGCGCCGGCCGAAACGTTGAGATGGTTCTTGATCATAAGCACCCTCAGTTTAGTTTACAATCACGGCATATGAGTATCCAAACCGGCGAGCGCGCGCCGGAGATTCGCGCCGGAGAGTTTCGGCTGTCCAAGCTCCGCGGAAAGACCGTGGTGATCTTCTTCTTCCCCAAGGCCGACACGCCGGGCTGCACCAAGGAATCCTGCGAATTCCGCGATTTTTCGAAGAAATTCGCGAAGCTGAACGCGGAGATCGTGGGTGTCTCGCCGGACCAGAGCGATGCTCAGGAGCGGTTCGCGTCCAAGTACGGCTTGCCGTTCACCTTGGTTCCCGACCCCGATCACGCCATCGCCGAAGCCTACGGAGTCTGGAAGGAAAAGAAAAATTACGGGCGCACTTACATGGGCATCGAGCGAACGACGGTGGTGGTCGATCCGCAGGGCAAGATCGCGAAGATCTTCCCCAAAGTGCGGGTGGACGGCCACGTCGAGAAGGTGTTGGAGTCGATCCCGGCGTAGGCGGCGGCGCGGGCGTGCTTGCGCCAGCGAAAGAAATAGGAGCTAGGATAAAGGCATGGCTGACAACAATCCCGGAAAGTTGGTTTGGTTCATCGCGGGCGCGGCACTTGGCTCCGCGATCACTCTGTTATACGCTCCTCAAGCTGGCAGGGATACCCGCCGCCTGCTTACAAAGAAGGCGCGGAGGGGAAGCGAAGCCGTCGCCGAAGCGGGGCGCGATGCCTTGGAGAAGGGCCGCGACCTTTATGAGAAGGGCCGGCGGGTGGCGGATGAGGCTGCGGAGTTGTTCGAGCGCGGGCGCCGACTGGTGGATTTGTAATCGCGTCGGAGCCGATAATTCCTATCCCGCGAAAAATTGACGTATTCCCCAAACGTTGCCACGGCCTCTGCCGATGACTAACCAGAGGTGATTCATGTCAATTTCCCCAGTCTCACTGATGTATCCGGCGCCGCAGCCGATTTCTCCGTCATCCCTCCAGCAGGATTTCTCGGCGCTTGCCAATGCGCTGCAATCCGGCAATCTACAAGGCGCGCAGAAGGCGTACGGGGTCCTTGCACACGTACTGCAGGGTAGCCAGGCTTCCTCAGCGAGTTCGGGAGCCGGCACTCCATCGACCAATCCGATCGCGACTGATTTTGCGGCCTTGGGGCAAGCCTTGTCCTCGGGCAATGTGAGCGAGGCCCAGACCGCGTTCAAGCAGCTTCAGACCGCCATCCAGTCAGCCCAGCAATCTGGCCCGAGCAGCGGCACAACGGCCACGCAGGGACATCATCACCATCATCATCATGGGGGCGGCGGAAGCGCTCCGGCATCGACCACAGAGTCGTCCACATCCTCTGGCAGTTCCACCAATACAACTGGCGGCACCGTGGATCTGGTGGGCTGAGGCCGGGATCAATCCACTGCGCGGGGAAAGGTTACAAGGGGTCGTGGGCTGGCCCTTTCGGGAGCTGGAGAAGTTCTCTTAGTCTATTCCTTACACTGGCGAGAGTCGCCGAGTCGATGGCTCCGAGATATCGAGCAAGGCTTGAGCTATGTATCGTCGCCAACTTGTGCAAGCGGAGCGTCGACGGGACCTTCAAATGAGTGGAGCGGAATTTGGGCGCGGCTGGGTCGATTAGGAGGTCCGAAGGCAGAGCCTGGACCGGCGTTACAGATGAGATGTAAGCGACCAGAACCTCAGGAACGGGTCCGATAGCTCTAGTCAACAACAGCACCGGCCGCAGCTTCATTCCGGGAAGATCTCCGAATGGGAACTGCGCTAGGAAGATCTCACTGGGGCGCATTCACTGCTTGCCCGTCTTCAAGGGTGTAGATATCCTGGCTGGAGTCCTGTAATTCGTCCGACCATTCCGTCTCTACACCTTGCGCCCAAGCCACGCCTGCATCGTCCTCATCCGGCAGGACGATTAACCGAACCGGTCCCGCCGGAATCTCCGCTGGCACTTGGGCCCGCAGCCGATGGCGCTCATCGACAGCGCCAACCACTTCGATCGATTTGATGCCCGCAGTGTCCATATCCTCGCTCAAGCACTTAGATCGTAGCAAATCCGCGCTAGGCCGCGGAGTAAGATGGAGGGACAGAGAAAACTATGGAATGCGTACCGACAAAGTACAAAATTGCCGAGCTAGTGTCCGCATGGAACGATAGTTCGCTGAAGATCAACGAGGAATACCAGCGAGGCGCCTCCTGGACAACGGCCCAGATGCAAGCGCTCGTTGATTCCGTTTTTCGAAAGTACCCAATTCCACCAATCTTCCTTCATGAGATCAAGACGCAGGGCCTTGGAGGTAAAGAAACAACCCGCTACAAAATTGTCGATGGCCAGCAAAGAATTCGTGCACTAGCCGAATACTTCTCGGATAAGTTCAGTCTCCTCGATGCGAGTGATAAGAGACTAAAACTTCCAAATAGCCTGCGTCAGGTGCCCGCGCCGTGGGGCAAGCGGCGATTCCCGGAGCTCGATAAGGCGATGCGGACGCACCTGGAGGACAAGGAGCTGGATGTATTTCAGATCACAAGTGTCTCCAATCCCGATGAAGTGCGTGATCTCTTTATGAAGTGCGTGATCTCTTTATCAGGTTGCAGTCGGGAACTGCTCTATCGAGACAACAAATACGCGATGCGTGGCCGGGAACCGTGGGACCTTTTATAGAGCGGTTGGCGGGAAAGTTGAAGAAGACTCCCGCTGTTACGCTATTCAAGCAAATTGATCGCCGCGGAACGCGAGGGGAAGATGAGCGTGACCCTTACGAACCTGATCGGCAATTCTGCGCACAGTTATTTTGCCTATTCCTGGCTCGTGAGAGCGACTACCGCTCACAGCAGAGCATCGGCGCGAACGATCTTGATAAGGTGTACCACGAGAACACCACGTTTGACGTAAACGGTCAGGCGGCCAAGCGGTTTCAAGAAATCCTGGGTCGAACTAGTGACGTATTCTTAACTGCCACCACGAAAACCCTCGGCGGAAAGAATCGCACAAGAATCAAGTTCCGGAAATTGGATGTTATCGCCGTGACGCTATTGATCCAGGACCTCTCTCGTGGAGAGCACTTTAAGTTTGATAAGAACTTCGATCAGCGCCTCACAGCGCATGTTCTTGCAGATAAGGAAATTCCGGTGACGGGCCGGGTTACCTCTGGGCCGACGATTGCCCGATATTACGAGGCGTGGCGGGCTAAGATCATCGACGAGCTCGGCATACACCTAGATCCCAAGCGTCTCTTTGATGACGCCGATAAGCAGGCTATCTACAGCCGAGACCAGGGCGCATGCGGTATTTGCAAGCGGGGCGTCGAGCCAGATGAGGCTGAGTATGATATACCCAACTCCCCACACGCTTGGTGGAAAGACGGTAGTCGAGAACGGGCGGCTTGTGCATGCGACTTGTCACCCGAGAGGACCTGTTGATGAGCCCGACGATGCTTAACCGCCTGGGGGCATCCTACAGCGCGGCATCTCCGCGATCGTCGTTGCGGATGCGGATGGCGTCGGCGACGTCGTAGACGAAGATCTTGCCGTCGCCGATCTTGCCGGTGCGCGCGGCCGTGGCCAGGGTGCGGATTACTTCTTCTTTCCGTGCATCCGCGATCACCATTTCAATTTTCACCTTGGGCAGCAGATCCACTTGGTATTCCATGCCGCGGTAGACCTCCTTGTGACCCTTCTGGCGCCCGTGCCCGCGCACTTCCGTGATGGTCATACCGTCCACGCCAATGGCTTTCAGCGCTTCCTTGACGTCTTCCAGCTTGTGGGGTTGAATAATGGCTTCGATTCTCTTCATGGAGTTTCCTTTAATTGTGAACGCAAACGGGGCGCTCACGATTCGAAATTGTATCCTTCCTCGCCGTGCATGCTCAGATCGAGACCCTGGATTTCGTCCTGTTCCTGAACGCGCAGACCTACTACAGCGTCGCAGATCCAGAGAATGACCAAAGTGCCCACGATGGCCAGCACCCAGGACATGGCGACCGCGGCGGCCTGGTTCAGAACCTGGCCGGGGTTGCCGTCGATCCATCCCATGGGCTTGCCGGAAAAGACGTCGTTGACTTCCTTGGTGGCGAAGACTCCGGTGAGCAGAGCGCCCAGTGTGCCGCCGATGCCGTGGACGCCGAAGGCGTCGAGCGAATCGTCGTAACCGAATAGCTTCTTCACCGAAGTGACCATCAGGAAGCACACCACCCCGGCGGCCGCGCCGATAACGATCGCGGGAAAGGGCTGCACGAAACCGGAGGCGGGCGTGATGGCCACCAGTCCCGCGACGCAACCTGAGATCGCCCCCAGCACGCTGGGTTTGCCGGAGTGGATCCATTCGGCGAACATCCAGCCGAGCGTCGCGGCGGCCGCGCCGAAGTGCGTCGCGACAAATGCGCTCGACGCCAGGGAGCCGGCGTTCACGGCGCTGCCCGCGTTGAATCCGAACCAACCCACCCACAGCAGGCACGCGCCCACCACGCTCAGCACCAGATTGTGGGGCCGCATTCCTTCATTGGGATAGCCGAGGCGCTTGCCCAGATATAGCGCGCACACCAGCGCCGAAACACCGCTGGTGATATGGACCACGGTTCCGCCGGCGAAATCGAAGGCGGGAATCCTGCCGCCCAGGCTGGCGTTGAAGAATCCGCCCTTGCCCCAGACCATGTGCGCCATGGGGAAATACACGATCAGCGACCACAGCGTCATGAACAGCAGCATGGCGGAGAATTTCATGCGCTCGGCGAACGCGCCCGAGATCAGCGCCGGAGTGATGATGGCGAACATGAGCTGGTAGATCATGTAGGTCTGGTGTGGAATGGTGGGCCCGTAGTCGAGGTTGGGCGCCGCGCCCACGCCGTGCAGGAACAGATAGCGCAGATCGCCGAAGAACGGCGTTCCCTCGGCGAACGCGATGCTGTAGCCGATGACGGCCCACAAAACCGTCGTGGTGGCCATCAGAATGAAGCTGTGCATCATGGTGCCGAGCACATTCTTGCGCCGCACCAGCCCGCTATAAAACAGAGCCAAGCCCGGACCGGTCATCATCAACACCAACGCGGAGCTGGTGAGCATCCAGGCGTTGTCGCCGGCCATTTGGGCGGCCTTGGTCGCTTTGTCCAAATCGGCCAGCCGCTTTTCCAAATCGGGCGCTGCGTTTTGCGCCATCGCGGATGCGGCGCAGAGAAGAGTCAGCGCGAAAAAACATGCGCGGCGAACAGGAACAGACAAGTTTCCCATCTCTTAAGAAATGCTCCTTGGCATTCCTGACAGTATAAGCTTTCCGGGGCGCATGCCCAGCACGATCCTTTTGACGACTTTTTTAGCTGCCGAGGACCGCTTGCTACGATGTCCATATGTCTTACGAACACGTCTGGCCGTACTTTATGGACGACGGCGACGGCGATGGCGGTGATGGAGGTGATGGTGGCGGTGATGGTGGCGGTGGAGGCTATGCCGACGACGATCAGGACGCCGACGATTCGGATGGCGCCGATCCTGATAGGGATGATGCGGCTGCCGACGGCGGAGCCGATGGCGGCGATGGCGACGATAACGGCGACAACAATGGTGGCGGCGGCGGCGATCTGAACGACGACTTCTCCGATCCCGACGATCTGATCGGGCTCGACGACGATACCGCCATCCCCGCGGACAGCTTCCCCAACGCCACGCAGGCCGATTTCGAAGACGACGCGGGCGACTGGACCGCTGACAACTACCAGCAGTCCGCGCAGAATCTTTTTGGGCGTAACGAGTTCTTCGGCGACACCATGGCCACGCAGCGCGCCGATGAGGGCTATGCCCCTTTCGGCGACCCTGGCTTTGCGGAACGCTTTGAAGAGATCGCGCCGGGAAGCTCCCAAACCGTGCAGTTGTTCGAGCGCGACGGGCAGTTGCACGCGTTCGGTTTTCTCACTCAAGCGATGCTGGAGATGCTGATGATGCAATATACCGGCATCGACTTCAGCAATGTGGATGTCTCGGTGCCGCCGCGCGGCGAGCCGGTGCCGCCGCAGCCGTTGCCTCCGGCGTTCGCATCCGTCCCTGTTCAGGATGCCGTCGATCTGCGTAAATATTGCACACCGGTGGGCGATCAGGGGCAGACTTCGCGCTGCGCGGCGTTCGCCTGGACCCATGCGGCGGAGCTGGTGACGAACATGAAGGAGGGCAACGCGCCGCGTCTTTCGCCATCCTTCGCCATGCTGGAATTCCAGCGCATGCAAGGCGACGCGCAGGACTACGCCTACGCCCATTCGGGAGGCGACGGCACCATTAACGGCACGGATCCGGGCCGCGTTCTGGCCGAAGAAGGAACCTGCCGGCAGGAGCTGTGGCCGGACGATAGCGAAATGCCGGCGACGTCGGAGCGCAACTTGATCGCCGATGCGGAGCGCCATCGTCTTGACGCGACGCCGCATCCCATCGCGCTTGAAGACGTGCGCACGGCGCTCAGCGCCGGATGCCCTGTGCAGGTTTCGATGAACACGGGTCCGGCATTTTCGAGCGTCGGGCGCGATGGCGTCTTCAACGCGGCGGAGCCTCCCAGCGGACGGCATGGCCGCCACGCCATGCTGATCGTCGGCTATACGGGGAATTTCTACATCCTCAAAAACTCATGGGGCGAGAACTGGGGAGACAAAGGCTACAGCTACGTGCCTAAGAGCGTCCTCGCGCAATCCGATCCTGAGTTCGTCGCGGCTCTGGTGAAGAAAACCTGAGTCGAAAAAGAGCCGAACTGCTAGAATCGACTCATGGCGCGGCGACTGGCGGCTCTTCTCGGGATATGCGGCGCGCTGTGCGGAGGGTTGTGCGAAGAGCTGGCCGCGCGCGAACCGGAACACGCCCGTCACGCGATGGTTGTCGCGGGAGATCCTCTCGCAGCCGACATCGGCGTCAAGGTTCTTCAAAACGGCGGAAATGCCGTGGATGCGGCGGTGGCCATCGGTTTCGCCATGGCCGTCACCTATCCTTACGCGGGAAACCTGGGCGGAGGCGGATTCATGCTGGTGCGCTTCGCCGATGGCCGTTCCACGTTCATCGACTTTCGCGAGCGCGCGCCCGGCAAAGCCTCGCGCGATATGTATCTCGACGCGCAAGGCAATCCCACACGCGACAGCATCGAAGGCTGGCGATCGGCGGGAGTTCCCGGAACCGTTCGCGGCTTTGAAATGGCCCAGCGCAAGTACGGCAAGGCGAAATGGGAAGCGCTGATCGCACCGGCGGTGGAACTCGCGTCCAAGGGCTTCCCGGTCACGTATGCGTTCGCGGAATCGCTCAAGGGCTCGCACAATCTTTCGCGCGATGCGGAGTCGAAGAAAATCTTTCTTAGAAGCGGTCTGAACTACGACGTGGGCGATACCTTCGTGCAGCCGGATCTCGCGCGCACGCTGGAGCGCATCGCCAAGCTCGGCTCCGCCGATTTTTACGAGGGCGAGACGGCCCAGGCGCTCGCGCGATCGATGGCCCAGAGCGGCGGCCTGATCACGCTCGAAGATTTGAAGAAATACGCCGCGGTGGAGCGCGCTCCGCTTACCGGCAAGTACCGCGACTACGGAGTGATCACCGCCCCTCCACCCAGCGCCGGCGGCATCGGGATTTTGCAGATGACGGGGATGCTGGAAGGCTCGGCGTATGAGAAATCGGGCGCGGGATCGGCGGCCACGATTCACTACATGGCGGAAGTGATGCGCCGCTTCAACGCGGACCGCAGCCAGTACCTCGGCGATCCAGATTTCATCAAAGTTCCAATAAAGGGATTGCTCGACCCGTCATACATCCAGAAGCGCCGGACCTCTATTGATTTACAGCGCGCCACCCCGAGTCAACGAATCAGGCCCGGCGGTCCTCAGGGGGCCGCCATCAGCGTAAAGGAAGGCCCCGAAACCACGCACTACAATGTGGTCGACGCGGAAGGCAACGCGGTGGCGGTCACCTACACGCTTAATGACGGATTCGGCAACGGGATTACGGTTCCAGGCGCGGGATTTCTGCTCAACGACGGAATGGACGATTTTGCCGCGAAAGCGTCTTCCGCAAATTCGGGCGCCCCGAATATGTTTGGATTGATTCAGGGCGAAGCGAACGCCATCCAGCCCGGCAAGCGGCCCGTGTCTTCCATGGCCCCTACGATTCTGACGCGCGGCGGTAAGCTGTTTATGGTGGTGGGAGGGGCCGGCGGCTCGCGCATTCCCACGGCGGCGATTCAGGTGATCCTGAACGTGATCGACTTCGGGATGAACGCGCAGGACGCCGTGGACGCTCCGCGCTTTCATCATCAGTGGATGCCGGACCGGCTGTCGCTCGAACGCGGCTTCTCGCCGGACACCATCGCGTTGCTCAAGGCTCGCGGTCATGTGATCGACGAAGCCAGAGATGACGGCTCCGTCGCCGCGGTGGTTGAAGCTATCGTGAACGATGGAGGCTGGCTGCAAGGCGCCGTCGACGGACGCCGTCCCGGCAAGGCCGCAGGCTACTAACCGCTCATGCCAGACCAGACACTCCAAGCTCCTCCAATGCAGCGCGCCCTCTCCACTCACTTGTTGGTGAATCATCATTTGACCGCGGTGTGGTTGGATCGCATCTGGGATGCTGGGATTCCCATGGTCGAAATTTTCTGCGCGCGCCAGCATCTGGATTATCGCGACAAGGCGCAAGTGACCGAGCTCGGATACTGGTTCCGCGACGCGGAGTTGAAGCTGCATTCGCTGCATTCCCCGATGTACTCCGACGACGTGTGGGGCCGCAGCGGTCCGGACTCCGTAATCAATATCACGGAGCCGGTGAAGATGAAGCGGCTGAAGATGACCGAGGAAATCAAGCGGGCGCTCGAGGTCGCCGAGAAGATTCCGTTCCGCTATCTGATTCAGCATATAGGAGTGGCCGGCGAGGAGTTTGACGAGCGCAAGGTGGAAGCTGCGTTTTCGGCGCTGGAGGAGATCAGCCTGTTCGCGGGCCAGCGCGGCGTGGAGGTGCTGATCGAGAACACGCCCAACGCGCTCTCCAGCGCGCAGCGGCTGCTGTACTTCTTCGAAGCCACTCACCTGAAACTGAACGTATGTTTCGATCTGGGCCACGCGAACATGAACGAGGGCATCGAAACGGCGTACCGGCTGCTTGCCCCGCGCATCCGCTCCACCCACATCCACGACAATGACGGAAAGATGGATCTGCACCTGTTCCCGTCCGTCGATCCGGGCGGCACCATCGACTGGGATCGCGCGATGGGCTCGCTGCTGTCAGCTCCGCAGCAGTATCCGCTCTTGCTGGAGTTGCGCTGCGCCCCCGACGTGACGCGGCCGGTGGAGTGTGCATCCCGCGTCTTCGAGCATCTGGAAAATGTCCCTTCAAGCCAAACTGTCAAATCAACATGAGTTCTGATCACATCACGAGTCCGCGCATCACAATCGCCGAGGCCGGCCTTCATGCCGGCGAAACGGTGGAGATCGCGGGATGGCTCTACAACCTGCGCCGCGGCGGCAAGATCTGCTTCCCGCAGGTTCGCGACGGCTCCGGCACTATCCAGTGCGTCGCGGTGAAGAGCAATCTGCCCGAGGACGTATTCGAGGATCTCAAGGATCTCACGCAGGAGTCCTCCTTGATCGTGCGCGGCAAGATTCGCGCCGAGCCTCGCGCGCCCGGCGGCTATGAGCTGGACCTGGAGTCCGTCCAGGTGGTCCAGCGCGTTCCGGAATCTGATCCCTATCCCATCACGCCCAAGGATCACGGCATCGACTTCCTGATGGATCGTCGCCATTTGTGGCTGCGCAGCCGGCGTCAGCATGCGGCGCTGAAGGTGCGGCACCAGGTGATCAAGGGGCTGCGCGATTATTTCGATTCCCACGGCTTCGTGCTGGTGGATACGCCCATCTTCACGCCCGCGGCTTGCGAAGGCACCACCACTCTGTTCGAAGTCGCTTACTCGGAAGACGAAAAAGTGTATCTGGCGCAGTCCGGCCAGCTCTATAGCGAGGCCACCGCGGCCTCCTTCGGCAAGGTCTATTGCTTCGGACCTACCTTCCGAGCGGAGAAATCGAAGACGCGCCGCCATCTGACCGAATTCTGGATGGTGGAGCCGGAGATGGCCTACGCGGATCTCGAAGAGGTCAAGCGCGTGGGTGAAGAGATGGTGGTGTTCGTGATCGGCCGCGTGCTGGAGAATTGCAAAGAAGATCTCAAGGCTCTGGAGCGCGACGTTTCGAAGCTGGAAGCCGTGCGGGCGCCGTTTCATCGCATGAGCTACGACGATGCCGTGAAGAAGCTCCAAGGGCTGGGCAGCGAGATCCAGTGGGGCGGCGACTTCGGCAACACCGACGAAACGCTGCTGACCGCCGATCAGGATCGTCCGGTGATGGTGGACCGCTTTCCGGCCAGCATCAAGGCGTTCTACTTCCAGCCTGCGCCGGAGCTAAGCTCGACGGGGGCTGAACTTGCGCTGGGAGTCGATTTCATCGCGCCCGAGGGCTACGGCGAGATCATTGGCGGCGGCCAGCGCATCCACGATCTGGATCTGCTGCTGAAACGTTTGGAGCAGCACCACCTGCCTCGCGAGGCCTTCGATTGGTACATCGACCTGCGCAAATACGGCTCGGTCCCGCACGCCGGCTTCGGCATGGGAGTGGAGCGGTTCACGGCGTGGATGTGCGGCCTGGAGCACATTCGGGAAACCATCGCTTTCCCGAGGATGCTGTACCGCACGCGTCCGTAGGGAAGATACCGCTCCAATCGTGACCGATGTCTACAAGGTGGCCGGTCGTACTCCGCAGTTGCCAAGAGCCCAACGATCCCGCTAAGATCGCCCACGAGGATCTCATTCAATGCTTCGCTCCGTCTGCGCCCCCGTCAGTGCATTGGTCCTGCTCTCATTCGTCCCTGCCGCTTACGGCCGCGTTGTTGTGAACGCCACCACTACCATCCTCATCGATTCCCGCGAGCCTGCCCCGCTGCAACGCGCTGCCGCCGACTTCGCCGACGACTTTCAACGCGTCTTCGGCCAGCGCCCCAAGGTTATCCACAACCCCAGCGAATCCGGCCCGTCCGTCATCTGGATCGCTCTCGATGGCGCTCGGCCCAAACAAGTGGACCGGCCCACCGGATGGGAGCGCCTCCACATCCAGACCGTGACCAATCCGGGCTCGGGATCTCCGGCCCGCGATGGAGTGATCCTGACCGGCTCCGACGTCCGCGGCGCGATTTATTCCATCTACCAGTTCTCGCAGGAGTTCCTGGGCGTCGATCCTCTTTATTATTGGACCGATCACACGCCCGCGCACCTTGCCGAAGCCGGCGTGCCGGACAGCTTCTCGCTGACCGAGGGTCCCGCGTGGCATTTTCGAGGCTGGTTCCTCAACGACGAAGACCTGTTTACCGGCTGGAAACCGGGCACCACCGACGGCACCGGGATTTCGCTCAGCACCTGGGATCATATTTTCGAAGCCATCCTGCGGCTGAAGGGCGATATGGTGGTCCCGGGAACCTGGATCTTTCCATACGAGCCGCAAATCCAAGCGGCCGGCGAGCGAGGCCTCATCGTCACACAACATCACGTGAATACGCTCGGCCTCGATACCTATCGCTGGCCCAAGGATATGTTGATGTCGTACCAGTCCGATCCCAAATCGTTGGAGGCGGCCTGGACGCGCTCGGCCAATCAGTATCCCAAGAACATGGAGATCCTCTGGAGCGTCGGCTTCCGCGGCCAGAACGACTATCCCTTCTGGCAGGACGATCCCAACGCGCCCACCACCGACGCAGGACGAGCCGCGATCATTCGCTCGGCTATCGACAAACAGATCGAGATTGTTCACGGTCTGTATCAGAAACCCGAAATCCTGATGAACGCGTGGCGCGAAGCCGCGACCTTCATCCATGAAGGCGTGCTGAAGATTCCAGATGAGGCCACGCTGATCTGGGCCGATAACGGCCACGGCCTCCTGGACGATCGCGGCGCCATCGCCAAGGGGCAAGGCGAGTATTATCACACCGCCATGTACGACTTCATGTCGAATCACTATAGCGAGATGATGCCGCTTGAGCGCATCCAACGCGAGTTGGGGCGAGCCGCCAAGGTGGGCGCAACCCGCTGGCTGCTGATCAACACCGCGAATCTTCGTCCCGTGGTGATGACCACCCGCGCAGCGATGGAGCTGGCATGGAATCCGGCCGCGTGGATCGTTCCGAATTCGGCCGAGAACGTCAAGTATCTCGACCGGTGGTCGCGAGAAGAATTTGGTCAAGGCGCGGAGGCTGCCGTGGCGGCATATTACAAAAGCTACTTCGGGGCTCCCGCTCGCTATGGCCAAGCCGAAGATGCCATCGCCGGAGACAACCTGTATCACACGGCGGCGCGAGGCTTGCTGCTAACTGCGCTGGAAGGCGACTCGCCGCTGCTCATTCGCCTGAATGGAAGGATTCCTCATAAGGATGTGAACGAGCTTGCCGGCAAACTGCTGGACTCTGGCCGCGCGGCCGATGTGCGCTGGAAGGAGGCTCGCCTCCTCGCGGACAAGGCGAAACCGCTAATTCCGAAAGACCGCCTCGATTTCTTTCAGGCGAATATTCTGACCCAAGTGGATCTTCACACGCACTTCAATCGCATGGTGATGAACCTGGCGGAGATGACGCAAGCCACGGAGAAGGCCGGTAAGATCGCCAAGCTTCGGGCCGCGATCAAGGAAGGCGAAGCCGCCGCCGCGGCGATGCACGCCGCCGAATACGGCAAGTGGAAAGGCTTCTATACGGATGGCGATTGGCTCCTGGACACTCCGCGGACCCTGGCGCTGGCCCGAACGTATCTTGACCGACTGGAAGGGCGTCCGGTGTCTGAGAACGCCATCATCCGGGCCAAAGACAACGGCTTCGCGTACTTTCGGATCACCGCCTATCAGGGAACCCAGGCGATTCAGTTTTGAAGATTGCCCTCATCGTTCTGTTGACCGCCGGCGCATTCGCGCAAAGCCGAACCGTCGCCATCACCGTCGACGATCTCCCTTATGCGGGGGATCTGGCCCTCGCATCGCCCGCGGCCGTCAATGCCAAGCTGTTGGCCGCGTTCAAACGTCACAATGTTCCGGTGACCGGCTTCGTGATTCAAAAGCGGGTCGAGGATATCGGCTCAGCCAAGGGAACCGCGATTCTCAAGGAATGGATCAGGCAGGGACTCGATCTCGGAAATCATACGTATTCGCATCCGAACATCAACCTGCTCTCCGTGGAGCAGATCGAAGAAGAAATCCTGCGCGGTGAGGCTGCCTTCGCTCCGCTGATGAAGGAAGCGGGAAAGAAACCGCTGTTGTTCCGCTTTCCGTACAATCCCACCGGCAACACCAAGGCTAAGCACGACGCCATCGCCACATTCCTTTCCCGCCGCGGCTACAAGTTGGCGACGTGCACCATCGACACCTCCGACTATCTCTTCAACAACGCATACCTGCTGATGCTGGCGAAAGGCGACGATGCCTCGGCCGAAAAACTGCGGCGTGGATATCTCGCATACAGCGCGACCGAAATCGACTACTACGCAGGATTGAATCGGAAGGTCCTGGGCTATGAGCCGCCGGAAGTCAAGCTTCTGCACGACGATCTGCTGAATGCCGATGTCATCGAGCAGATTCTAGCGATCGGCGGCCCTTAGCTCGCGGCGTGCTCCGATTCCAGCCGGTTCGCCCGATCGCAGTGCCAATCGCGAGCCTGTTCCACCTGAGCGAGATATTCCATAGCCTGGCGTAGCTGAATTGCCAGAGTCTCCGCTTGCGCGCGATGCCAATCCCGCGCCTCTTCGCATTGCCGGAGATAGTCGATGGTCCGCTCGAGCTGGACCGAGGTCGCCTGCTCCGCATACCAGTCGCGGGTGCGTTCCAGCTCTTTGATATACGCGAGCGCCTCTCGCAGATCCCGAGCCAAAGTTTCGCCGCGCTGCCGGTACCACGCCTGAATCAAGTCCGCGTCCGCGAGGCTCTTCTCGCGGGCGAAGCGTCTGCGCCGAACTTTTGTGGCAAGATCGCTCCATGCCGCCTTGCTCTCGCCGATCTGCCGGCGAGCGGCTCGTAAAAGCTGGTCCCGGTGAGCGCAAGGTGAGGTCCACATTCGCTCAAGAGCGCTTGCCAGACGATCCTCAAAATCCGGTTGATTGAGACTGACGACTTCGCAGCCGGGGCCAAATTGAGCGGCTAAGCCATCGAATTTGTCTCTGTAATATTCGGACCTTGGCAGGCTAATGGACGGAATCCCTTGACTGGCGGCGAACACCGCGGCGTGATAAGCCCCGGTGACGACCACGCGGCAGCGGCCGATCTCATTGACGATCCACTCGGGAGTCAACCGTAATTCGTTGGTCAACGCACGGGAGGGTTGGGAAGGAAACATGCGGACGAAAGTTTCCAGGTCTGATTCCTCCGGTACGTGGGAAATCGGAACAGCGGTCAACTCCGCCCCCAGTTTTCTGGCGATCTTCGAGATCGTTGCGGCGACTCGCGTCTCCTCCTCGCTCGCAACCCCCGCATACGCTACGGAGCGCATGCAGACGCCCAATAAGTTCGATACAGGCGCCGGAGAATCCCGGTATGCGATTTCGATCGCTTCATCCCCGGTGACTTTGACTCGGTCAGCCGCGACTCCAAGCTCGGAAGCAAGAGCCGGTCCTCGGGCGCCTTCTCTGAGTCCCAAGAACTTCAGGAGGGGTAAATTCTTCCGAGCCAGCTGCCACGACCGCGAAGATTTATCGAAGGGACCAATCCCCTGCCCGACTGCAACGCTCGGGATCCCAAATGAATTGGAGAGCTCGATCGTTTGAATCATGACGTTTACCGACGGCTCAAAGGCGCTGGTATACGATCCCATCCCGCAAATTACAAAAAGGTCTGTCGCGCTCAGCACGCGGTGTAAGTGATCCAGAAAAGTGCGGGTATCGGCATTGCAGGCACGTCTTCGCGACAAAATTGCGCCAAAGAGCCGCGGCATCCGATGCCACATGTAGTTTTCGAGCTTCTGTGCGGGGCGGCGAATGGGCAAGGGCAAGAGATTAAACCCGTTGCCAAAAGCCGGCTGTGACTGTAACCACGTGTCCCGTGAAACGGCTAACACTGGATCGACGCCTGGGCACTGCTCCGCCAGCCGATCAGGCTCAGTGGTGAAGGCCGCGATTCGCGCCCCGGGCCAAAGGGACCGTATACGGCCCACCGCGACCTTAAGCATCGCCAAGTCTCCCATATTCAGGTAATGTGGCGTAGCTTCGAGCAGAATCTGCATTGCCTTCTGGGTGCGGAACTTTGGAGCAGTATCCACGTTATCACGTTCCAAAAGCGAGCGGAGTCCGGTATTCGCTCTCAGTAGAGAAGAGCGTGAAGTAACCTTCCCACTTGACGTGCAGCGCATTGAAGGCGAAGCAGTTCACTTCTTGCGGACCCGCGAGGAGGCATACCCCATGTGTGATTTCTTATGGCGTGTTCAATCGCCGATCGAAGGCCCTTTGGGAGATCAAGTGCGAGTAGCTCACGCCAGTAAAGTACCGAATCATCGTCAAGCCTGGTTCTCCTGACTCTCACTAGATCCAAGGATGAGGAAAAGTTTGCGTGTTGCAAGGAATCTAACCCGAGCAATCCGATCATCGTCCTGAGGCACTTTTCGCACCTCCCACAGTTATAGAGTCCGGTATCGTGCCAACAGACGCGGAGGTACTTAATAATCTCCGGATATTCACAGATTCTTTTCAATTTACCGATACGGTCTGTTTCGGCTCCGTCGTGTACGATTTGGACGGAGCCGGAGGACCACAGTGGATCGAGAAGCGGATGCGATCCCCAAATATGCAGATGCTTGTAAGGGTGCGTGGATCCGATATACACCGTCGAGTGATTCGGCTGAAGCGCATGTGCGACGGAGGCTAGCGCCGGCCCGTGCTCAATACCCCAACTACTGGCGCGAGATACCGCACGGAGATTGGTCTTGACCGTGATAAGGCGGGTTTCGAAGAGGGCCGCGACTTCCTCCGCAGCCGACCTAACCTGCGCAAAAAAAGCCGTGTTATCAAGTGGAATATCAAAGCCGTGGACCAAGATGAGATTATTCGTTCTTTCCCGATGCTTCAAGAGCGAATAGAAACTGTCCACACCTCCGGAGAAGAACACGGACCTTCCTGTGGAAGTCTCTTCCGCGCTTGTGGTTGTAGCGTTGACCGCCACCTCTTTCGCGGCGGGCAGCCAGGAGCAGTAAATGTTTTGAATGCTTTGAAGATTACGTTCTAGGTTGGGCGAAATCGCCCCACGAATGCTCAAGGCTCTTCCCGCCATCATGGCGTCCAATAGCCCCACTGGCACAATCCAATCCCGTGATGAGGACACGGGAGCATCTGCCTCGATAAACAAGCCAGGGAGGCACTCTGTGTCCTGGAGGGAAAACGCTTCGACAGCCTGAGGCATGACTCTTACTCCAAATTTCGGTTTCCGGAATTGATCGGCCCCCGAGTGCGATTCAGTATACACCCGGGATCGGCAGCCCCCCTGGAGCTTAAGAGTCAATGATAGTAAACTGATTGCGGTGTTTACTTCTCTCGACCGCCGCCACTTTCTCGGCGCGCTCTGCGGAGCCGTGGGCGCATCCGTGTGCCGGGCCCAGTCCACGCCCCTCGCCGCCACCAAGCTCACTGACAACTTCATCCAGATCAGCGGCGCGGGATCGAACGTGCTGGCCGTCATCGGCTCGGACGGGGTCCTGATGGTCGATGGCGGCCTCAAGGAGCGCTCGGCGGAGCTGCTGAAGCTGGTCGCCGAACAATCGGGCGCGCGTCCCGTGCAAACGCTGTTCAACACGCATTGGCATCTCGAGCACACCGGCTCGAACGAAGCTCTGGGTAAAGCGGGAGCAAAGATCATCGCGTCCGAGAACACCAAGCTATGGCTGGGTACGGAGATCGACGTCGGATGGCAGAAGAAAACGTACGAGCCTTCGCCCAAGGCCGCGCTTCCCAACCAGACTTTCTACAACTCCGGCAAGATGACTTTCGGCAAAGAGCAAGTGGAATATGCGCTGATGCCGCAGGCCCACACCGACGGCGATATCTACGTTTTCTTTCCCGGCCCGAACATCCTGGTGGCGGGCGACGTGGTTTCGGTGGGCAGCTACCCGATTCTCGATTACACTACCGGCGGCTGGATCGGCGGGATGGTGAATGCACAGCGGACGCTGTTGCAGTTAATCAATATGGACACGCGCATCCTCCCTGGAAGCGGTCCGGTGCAAACCAAGGCCGATCTGCAAGCGCTGAATGAGATGTGCAACACGCTTCGCGACCGCTTGGTGAAGCTGATGAAGCAAGGGATGGGTCCAAAAGAGATGATCGCCGCCAAGCCGACCAAGGAGTTCGACGAGAAGTGGGGCGATCCGGAATTATTTATCGCCAATGCTTACAGAGGTTTGTGGGGTCACGTCCGCGAGTTGGGCGGGATTGTCTAGGAAAATATAAGTCGGAGTTAAATACATGCGACACCTCGCCGTGGCCGGAACCTTCGCGCTTGCGATTTTCTTGTCAGGACCGTTCCGTCTCCCCGCCCAGCAAGCTAAAGCCGCCACGCCAGTTCCCAATAGGGCCATCCTGGATGAATATTGCATCACCTGTCACAACCAGCGCGCCAAGACCGCGGGCCTGACGTTCGACACCATGGACCTCAGTCATGCGGGCGCCGATGCCGCGGTTTGGGAACGCGCGGTACGCAAGCTGAGAGGCGGCATGATGCCTCCTCCCGGTTCTCCACGGCCGGACCAGGCCACCGTCGATTCGTTCCTAGCATCGCTTGAAGCCGCTCTGGATCAGGCTGCGGCCGCGAATCCCAACCCGGGCAGCGTCACGCTGCACCGGCTGAATCGAGTCGAATACGCCAACGCCATCCGGGATATTTTCGCGACCGATGTTGACGCGGCCGCGCTGCTTCCCACGGACGACATCAGCAACGGTTTCGATAACATCGCGAGCGTGCTGAAAGTGTCGCCTTCGTTTCTGGATCAATATATAACCGCGGCGCGCGCGGTCAGCCTCAAGGCCATCGGCACTCCGCCGCCGTCCAAGCCCGTCACAGTGGCGCTGACGGCGACTCCGGGCGGCCCCGATCCCAGCGAGTTGCCTCTAGGCGCGCGCGGCGGCACGGTGGTGGAACATCTGTTCCCGTTCGACGGCGAGTATGAATTTCGGGCTCCAGGCAATGGAGCGGTCCTATTGCTGGATGGCGCGAAGATCCCTGCCAGTGGGCGAGTTCCGATAAAAGCTGGATTGCATAAGGTCGCCTCGGTCACCCAGGGGCGGGGATTCGTCGAATCCGAGGCGCTGCTCGAGTCATTGATTCCGGGCGCGGCCCCACCGGCTTACGGCGGCAACGGTGCTGGCGGAGGCCGCGGCGGACGCGGAGGAGGCGGTGGTCTCCAGGTTACCGGTCCCTACAACCCCACGGGCGCTCCGGTCGAAACACCCAACCGACAAAGGATTTTTGTCTGCCAGCCCTCGAGCCCAAACGATGAAACCGCGTGCGCTACCAAGATCTTCGCGAACATCGCGCACCGTGCGTACCGCCGGCCTGTTACCGACAAGGATCTGACAGCGCCCCTCGCCTTCTTCAAAGAGGCCAGAGCCATCGGCGACTTCGATGCGGGCATTCAAAGCGGCCTGATCGCCATTATCGCGAGCCCCAAATTCCTTTACCGCGCCGAGCCGCCTCCGCAGAACCTCAAACCCGGCACTATCTATCACGTCAGTGATCTGGATCTGGCTTCGCGCCTGTCCTTCTTTCTATGGAGCAGCGTCCCTGACGAGGAGCTCTTGAGTCTCGCCGAACAGGGCAAGCTCAAAGATCCCAAGATCTTCGAGCAACAGGTCCGGCGCATGCTGGCCGATTCGAAGTCCAAGATGCTGGTCACCAATTTCGGCTTCGAATGGCTGCGCGTGCGGGAGATCGACAAGCTCGATCCGGACATGATCGTGTATCCCAACTTCGACGCCAGCCTGCGCACGGCGTTCAAGCGGGAGATGGAGCTGTTTCTCGAAAGCGTCTTTCGCGAGGACCACAGCGCGCTGGATCTGCTGACGGCGAATTATACCTTCGTCAATGAGCGGCTCGCCGCACACTACGGGATTCCTGACGTTCGAGGCGACCAGTTCCGGCGCGTGGCGCTCCCCGATTCCAAGCGCTACGGACTGCTAGGCAAAGGCGCGATTCTGATGATGTCGGCCTATCCCAACCGGACCTCGCCGGTGCTACGCGGCGCGTTCATTCTCGAAAGCATTACCGGAACGCCGCCCTCGCCGCCGCCGCCGAATGTCCCGCCATTCAAGGAAAACAAGGACGGCGAGGCAGCCCATACAGTCCGCGAGATCATCGAGCAGCACCGCGCCAATCCTACATGCAATGCCTGCCACGGCATCATGGACCCGCTCGGTTTTTCGCTGGAGAATTTCGACACCATCGGGGGCTGGCGCGCCAAGGACCGCTTCGCCGGCACCGTGATTGACGCGTCCGGCACGCTGGTGGATGGGACGGTGGTGAATGGTCCCGACGATCTGCGCAACGCGCTGATGAAGCGGCCGGAGCAGTTCGTCCAAACCATGACCGAAAAGCTGATGATTTACGCGCTTGGCAGGACTCTGGAGCCGTACGATATGCCGACCATTCGTAAGATTGTGCGCGACGCAGCTCCCGATAAGTATCGCTTCTCATCGCTGGTGATGGGCATTGTGACCAGCCCTCCGTTTCAGATGAGCAAGGTTCCGGAAAGCAGTGCCCCGGCTAGCGTAGTTGCGGCCGGGCGTCCGTAGGTTAAGAAGGAGACCGAGAATGTTTATCACCAAAAAGCACATTCCCCGCCGGAAGTTCCTGCGCGGCGTAGGCACGGCGATGGCTCTGCCGTTGCTCGACGCCATGATTCCGGCGCGAACCGCGCTGGCGCAGACGGCGGCGAAGCCGACTCCTCACCTCGGGTTCATCTATTTCCCGCACGGGGCGATCATGGATCAGTGGACGCCCAAAACCACGGGCGCCGGCTTTGAGATGCCGTCCATTCTCAAGCCTCTGACGCCGTTCAAGAAACACTTGACTGTGGTGAGCAACCTCGAAAACAAGTGGGCCACCGGCCCCGTTCACGCGCTCTCGCCCGGAACCTGGCTGAGTTGCGTGCGTCCTCGCGCAACCCAGGATCCTTGGGGCGGGCCCACCGTCGATCAGGTCGCCGCGCAGCACATCGGTCAAGATACGCCGCTGCCCTCGATCGAATGCGCCGTTGAAGGACGCGGCGGAGGAGGGACGTGCGACCGGGATTACGGCTGTAGCTACTCGGGCACGATCTCCTTCCGTACGCCCAACACGCCTCTGCCGATGGAGACGGAGCCGCGGAAGCTGTTCCAGCGCCTCTTCGGCCAGGGCGATACGGCGGAAGAGCGCAAGCGGCTGGCCCATCAGTATTCCAGCGTGCTAGACCTGGTTTCCTCGGAGGCCGCCGACCTCCAGCGCAGTCTGGGCGCGCAAGACAAGGCGATGCTCGGCGACTATCTCGAAACAGTCCGCGAAATCGAGCGCCGCGTGGAGAAGATGGAGGCGCACGATCTCTCGCATGTGACCATCCCGGAAGCGCCTGCCGGAACGCCCACCGCTTTCGAACAGCACGTCAACCTGATGTTCGATCTGGTGGCGTTGGCGTACCAGGCCAATATGACTCGGATCTTCAGCTTCATGATGGCGGCCGAGGTCAGCGGCCTGACCTATAACCAGATCGGCGTGCCCGACGCCTTCCATCCCCTTTCGCACCACAACAACGAGCAGGCCAAGATGGACAAGCTGGTGAAGATCCAGACCTATCACACCGACATCTTCTCCAAGTTCCTGGCCAAGCTCGACAAGATGCCGGACGGCGACGGCAGCATGTTGGATCATTCCCTCATTCTGTATGGCAGCAACATGAGCAACAGCAACGCGCACAATCACTATCCGCTGCCGACCGCGCTGGTGGGCGGCTGGAAGAGCGTCAAGGGCGATCAACATCTGATGGAGGCCGACCGGACGCCGCTGGCGAACATGCTGCTCACGATCCTCGACCGCGCCGGCGTCCCGATGGGCTCCTTCGGCGACAGCTCGGGCAAGTTTGGGGAGGTGTAACATGCAGACGAATTTGGAAGCCCTGCTCATGGCAGGTCGCCGACCTGCCCCACTTACCGCGCTTGTGATCCTGGCAATGGGCGTGGCCCTGGGTGCGACGGCTCGCGACCCATCTTTGGTCGAGGCGGTGAGAGCGGGAGACCGCGCCATCGCCATCGCCATGATTGAGAAGAAAGTCAACGTGAACGCGCCCGCGGCGGACGGCTCCACCGCACTGCTCTGGGCAGCGCACAACGGCGATGGCGAGCTGGTTGACCGGCTGCTACGCACCGGCGCCGATGTCAAGGTGAAGAACGATTTCGGCGCGACGGCCATGTCGGAAGCGGCAATGGCAGGCAACACCGCGGTAATCGAAAAGCTGCTGAACGCCGGCGCGGACCCCGATTCTCCCAATGCCGATGGCGAGACCGCACTGATGGTGATCGCTCGCACCACCAACGTCGCCGCGGCGAAACTGTTGCTGGATCATGGCGCGCACGTCAACGCCAAAGAATCGCAGAAGGAACAAACGGCGCTGATGTGGGCCGCCGCCGAAAAGCAAGCTGGGATGGTGAAGGAACTGATCGCGCATGGCGCCGATGTGAACGCCCGCTCACTGGTCAACGAAGATATCGCCCAAGTAAGCTCCGAACCGCGCGCACAGCATCGTTCCTACGGCGGCATGACGCCGCTTATCTTTGCCTCGAGAGAGGGCTGCGTTCAGTGCGCGGTGGCCTTGAAAGAAGGCGGCGCCAACCTGAATATGCCCGATCCGGAGGGCGTCACTCCTCTGCTGACGGCGCTATGGAACGCTCACTTCGATACCGCGTCGTATTTGATCAAAGCCGGCGCGATGGTGGACAAATGGGACTGGTGGGGCAGAAGCCCGCTCTGGCTGGCCGTCGATTACAACACGATTCCTCACGGTGGCAGGGCTGACGGCCCTTCGCTCGACGAAACCACGGCGCTTCAGGTTATCGAGCAGCTTCTGAACGCCGGGGCCAATCCGAATCTGCAATTGAAGCTTCTGCCGCCGTTTCGGAGTGTCGGCGCGGACCGCGGCGTCGATAGCATGCTGACCATCGGCGCGACTCCGCTGCTGCGAGCAGCCAAGGCGCAGGATGCTCCGGCGATAGCTCTGCTGCTGCAACACGGCGCGCTGCCGAATCTTCCCAACAATCAGGGAATCACGCCGACGATGGCGGCTGCCGGACTCGGGTCGGTGGACGCCGATACGCGCGGCCTCTACACCACGTCCGATATTCAGGAGCGATCCATCGCTTCTCTCGATCTCCTTCTCAAGGCCGGCGGAGAGATCAACGGCGTGGGCGGCCGTTCGCAACAGACACCGCTCCACGGCGCGGCATTCTGGGGATGGAACGCCGTCGTCAAATTCCTGGTGGCTCACGGCGCTGATTTGAACGCGAAGGACAATAAAGGGCTGACGCCGGTGGATTCCGCCATGGGACGCGCCGGCGGCAACAGCCGGGGCGGCCAGCGAATCGACGTACATTTGGATACGGCGGAGCTTCTGGTTAAGCTCGGCGCGACCACGCCAGTTTTGGCGCAACCGAAGAAGTAGATTTCGGGAGCGTGGAAGTAAACAGAGCCCAGCCGCGTCTAACAAATGGTTGCCCAAGGAGGCTCCGCAGCGTGAAACCGATCCTCGCTGTATTGTTCTTGGTTGCCGCACTCTTGCTCGTTTCACTAACCCCCACTGCCGTGAGCGCGAAGGGAGGCAGCATTGGAATCTATGCGGTCATAGACGAGGTGACCTTTGACCAGGACGGTCCTTCGCCGAACATGGTCTGGATATCCGGCGTATTCGTCGTTCCGGTCTCGCCCTCGAGCGGCGCTTATAAAGAGCCTCAGCGAGGCTACCTTTATTTCCGGATTCCTGCTGGGGCGGAACAGATAGCCCGAAAGGATTGGAGCCAACTGAAAGCCGCCGCCGGAACGGGACAAGTGGTTGGATTAGCCTCTTACTGGGTGCCGGATCCGACCACAGGCGACAATCCACACCATTCACTGGACGTCAGAGTGCGCACCGCAGGCGACGCCGCATCGCCTGATGTTTACCCGCTTGCTCACCCAAAAGGTATTGTTAAGGCCGGCGACCCGGACAAAGGCGACTTCGATGAGAATATCGCCGCCCGGCTTCAGAAGATTTCAGACTGACACCCACCTTGGGCCATGGCGGTGGGGCCTAACTTAACATGCGCATCGCCGTCCTTGCCGATATTCATGGAAACCTCCGGGCGCTTGAAGCCGTGCAAACGGATTTAATCAAACGGTCGCCGGATGCGATCGTCAATCTGGGTGACATCGTATCCGGCCCGCTGCAGGCTGCGGCAACCGCCGACCGGCTGATGCAACAGAACTGGGTCCATATTCGAGGCAACCACGACCGTCAGTTAATCGACCGTCTACCCGAGGAGATGGGCCTCTCCGATCGGGCCGCTCACGCACAATTGAATCGCCGCCACCTCGGGTGGCTCGCCGCGCTACCGCCAACGCAGATGCTGACCGAAGATGTGCTGCTCTGCCATGGTTCGCCGGCGGACGATTTGGAGTACCTTTTGGAACAAATCGATGGGGATCATGTCCGGGGCGCTTCGCCTAAGCAGATCCGGGAGAAGCTTGGGGATGTTCAGGCCGCGCTGGTGCTGTGCGGGCATACTCACATCCCGCGAATCGTTTCCCTCCCCGGCGGAGTGTGGGTTGTGAATCCGGGAAGCGTTGGACTTCCCGCGTATGACGACACGTGTACGGAGTTGCACTACGTGGAGACGGGAGACCCTCACGCGAGGTACGCGATTGTCGATTGGGAAGGGAAAGCGATACGGGCAGACTTCATCGCCGTCGACTATGACTGGGAATCCGCTTCAAAGGAAGCCGCCAGGGCGAATCGTCCGGATTGGGCGCACGCCCTTGCGACGGGATACGCGTTGAGGCCTTCAGAGCGACCGAACACCCTCGATTGATAGCTCCTGAGGCGATTGATAAGTCCTGAAGCGACTGATGGCTCCTGAGGCCTCACTATCGTTCAGTTCGCGGGGGTAGGATGGAATTAGATGGCCCACGGGCATTCCCATCATGAAGTCCATTCGCATGGGCAACGGGGGCGGACGCTGTTCGCCTCTTTGATTTTGACCGCGGCGTTTGTGGCGGTTGAAGCGGTGACGGGATTCCGCGCGGGCAGCCTGGCGCTACTCTCCGACGCCGGCCATAACTTCACCGACGCTTTCGGGCTGCTGCTGGCGGCCATCGCGTTTGTTCTGCAATCGCGCCCCGCCAATCACGTCAAAACCTACGGATATCACCGCACCGGAGTGCTGGCCGCCTTCATCAACGCGCTGCTGCTGGTGGGGTTCTCACTGGCGCTGTTCTATGAGAGTTACCAGCGCATGCTCCATCCCCAGCCGGTGGCCGAGAATATTATGATCTGGGTGGCCGGCGCAGGTCTGATTTTGAATCTCGGAATCGCCTGGGGATTGGGGAGCCACGGCGACGACATCAATGTGCGCGCCGTATGGATTCACATGCTCGGGGACGCGGCCAGTTGCGTGGGCATCATCGTGGGTGCCGTGGTGATTCATTACACCGGCTGGCTGGAGATTGACCCGCTATTGTCCATATTGATTGGCGGGGCCATCATCTGGACGGCTTGGGATATTTTCCGGGACTCGCTCAATATTCTGCTGGAAGGGCTGCCCAAGGGGTTGAAGCTGGCCGAGGTGGCACGCCAGATCTGCACCGTGGACGGCGTCATCGACGTGCACGATCTGCACATCTGGAGCCTCGGCTCGGACGCCCACGCGCTGAGCTGCCATGTCCTGATCGAAGACATGCCGCCGTCGGCAAGCGAGTCGATCCTGCGCTGCGTAAACCAGGTGCTGGAGGGCCGTTTCGAGATCCGTCACACCACCATTCAGTTCGAGCACGCCCGTTGCGCGCTGGCCGAGGAGCCGTGCACGGCGGCCAAGCACCAGCACTGACGAAGTACGGCACCGGCTCCCTATTGTTTGAATGCGTAGGTGGGGAAGTTTTCGGTTCTACCTCCATCGAGGAGGAGCCGAAAAGACCCGATCCCTCGATG
>Ga0209415_10004472_pt1 | contig 25615 bp, 17 predicted proteins | sample PeaSoiSIISIP2007_FD_187696 | JGI IMG/M metagenome (GOLD analysis project Ga0209415, IMG submission 187696) | Peat soil microbial communities from Weissenstadt, Germany - SII-SIP-2007 (SPAdes) (version 2) | ecosystem: Environmental > Terrestrial > Soil > Wetlands > Peat | place: Germany... | reverse complement strand
GGGAGGGCGGTTTCTTGTCTGGCACGGCTCCAACCTTTCCAAAGGTTCAGAGCCTCCATGAAACCCAGGGCGATTCAGGCCATCCAGACCTGCTCCGTCTCCAATGTGTCGTGCACGTACAACGGCGTTCCCGGGTCGGACCCCCGCCTTGTCGTGGCCGGTGGAGGTGGCGGGGGCGGCGAGAACAACCCCCACACCCCGTCGACGGTGGCAACGGTGGGAACGCCGGGGCTACGGGGGCGGTGACCGGGCCCGGTGCCGGGGGCTCTGGCACCGATGCCGGCAACGGTGTGACCGGCACCGGTGCGGGCTTGGCCAATAGCGCCGCCTCCGCCGTGGCCGGTTCCGGGAGTGCCAACTGCTCGGGAGGGACCGGCGGCGTCGGAACACCCGGCTCGGGCGGAAATGGCCAGAATGCGCACGCGGGCGCCTCCTCCAATGGAGGCGGAGGCGGAGGCGGCTGGGTGGGCGGCTCGGGCGGCGGCGCTGGTGACTGCCCCTTCGGTAACGCAAGCGGTGCCGGCGGTGGGGGCGGCGCCGGAGCCAGCTTCGCCGAGACGGCGGCGACGGGCGTGTCCGTCACGACCGCCGGTTCCACCGCTCCCGAGGTCATCATCACCGCCACTATCGTCGTGCCCCAGACAATCTCCTTCATGTCCACCGCGCCCTCCGGTGCAACCGTGGGCGGTCCCACCTACACGGTGATGGCTACGGGCGGGGCGTCGGGCAATCCGGTCATGTTCACCATCGACCCCTCCTCCACCTCGGGCTGCTCGGTCGCCGGGTCCGTCGTCAGCTTCCCGGGCCCGCCCGGGTCCTGCGTGATCGACGCCAACCAGGCGGGGAATGCCGACTATTTCGCCGCATCCCAGGCCCAACAGTCCTTCGCAGTGGCACCGGCCACACAGATCCTCACCTTCGTCTCGACACCCCCTCCGACGGCCACCGTCGGGGGTCCCAATTACACGGTGATGGCCACGGGCGGGGGTTCGGGAAACCCGGTGGTCTTCTCCATCGACCCCTTCTCCACCTCGGGTTGCATGATCGTCGGAGCGGTGGTGACCTTCCCCGGCTCGATCGGGACGTGCGTCATCGACGCCAACCAGGCGGGGAATAGTGACTACTTGGCCGCGCCCCAGGCCCAGCAGTCATTCTCCGTGGGGCCGGCGACACAGGTCATCGCCTTCGTCTCGACGCCCCCGCCAGGGGTGGCAGTTGGCTACTTCACCTACACGGTGACGGCAGCGGGTGGGGCATCGGGCAATCCGGTGACCTTCACTATCGACCCCTCCTCCACCTCGGGTTGCTTGATCGCCGGGGCCGTTGTCAGCTTCCCGGGACCGCCCGGGTCCTGCGTGATCGACGCCAACCAGGCGGGGAACACCGACTACCTCCCTGCCACGCGGGCCCAGCAGTCGTTCACTGTGGGTGCGGGCAGTGGTGGGGGCGGGTGCCTTCTTCCCTTCCCCCGCTTCACCAGTCCTTCGACTATCCAGGTAGTAGCGGGCAAGCGATTCGCCGTCCACGTCACGTCAGCAGGGTGTCCGATGCCCAGCGTGAAGACACCCAATACCCTTCCGAAGTACGTTCGCTTCCTGGCCCCTGTCAATGGATCGGCGGTGTTGGTAGGCACAGCAAAGATCCCGGTTGGGACCTATGTCATTATCCTTACAGCGGTCAACAGCGACGGGACGGCCACCCAAGACTTCATGTTGGTGATCACCGCCGGATAGCGCACGCCACAACGCCCGGCGTGTGTTGGGCGCACGTAGCGGTGGATAGTCCCTTGGTCCTCATCCCCCTCAGGTTGGACCGGAGACCTCGGCTCGGAGAACGGACACCCCAGGTCCAACCGAAGAATTGGTGAGGTATTGACCCTCTGCAACCTCGTTGATGGTGTGTTGACGCGGGTCGGCCGACGCCCCGATCGAATTCGTCAAATCTGAGGATGTGGGGCCATCCTGGCCTTCATAACGTGACTACCAAGGGACTGCCCGCGGCCGGATTTCTCGCTTCGAGGGCCGTATGGTGACACCAACACGGCACGGTCGAAACAGACGGCGCCGGTGAACAGGGGGGCGTTGTGGTTATGGGGGGAATCAACCTGACGCGTGGTCTGACCACACGCCGAACCACTCATACAGTCACCAGCCGTCGGAGGCTGCTGTCGCTTCTCGCCACGGTCTTCGTGTCGACCGCCTCCATCTTGGGTCTGACCGGCGTCATGGCGTCGGCCGCGCCTCCGGGCGGTCTCAACTTCTGGGTGGCCACGACCGGATCGGATGCCGGCAACCTGTGCCGTACCCAGAGCTTCCCGTGCCGGACCATCGGGGCGGCGGTGCTCGAGGAGGGTCTCGTCGGCGACGGTGGCACCATCCATGTCGCCCGGGGCACCTACACCGAGCAGATCACCCTGACCCCCGCCAACTCGAGCGTGAAGATCTTGGGGGTCAACGCCAAGAAGACCATCATCGAGCCGCCGACCGGGCTCAGCCCGTCGGCCTTCCAGGACCCGAACGGGACCGAGTTCCCCTACTACGTCGTTCAGGTGGTGAACGGTGCCAGCAACGTCACCTTGGAGAACCTGGGCATCAACGGCGCCAACGCCGAGGGGACGTTGTCATCGTCGTCATGCGGGCAGCAGTACGCCGGCATCTATTACAACGACGCATCGGGTGCCATCTCGAACGTGAGCGTCACCGGCGTCGACATGCCGGGTACGCCGACCAGTCCCCCGGGGGCGTTCGGGTGTCCCGGTGAGGGGTTGGGTGTCTACGTGGTGAGCGACAACACCACACCCACCGTCAACGTGGCCATGAGCGGTGTGTCCATGGTCACCAACGCCTGCACGACCACGACGACCGTTCCTCTGCCGTCCGGCGACGTGCTCAGCTCGGCCACCGTGCCGGTGAAGCGCCTGCCCAAGGGAAAGACGTGCAAGGGCTGGAATGCGGGGTACGTCCTCATCGACGGGGCGCTGTTCAATGCCGTCGCCTTCGGCAGTCACAACCTCCAGGTCACGGGGACGACGCCCTACGCCATCCCGGCCGGTTCGACCGTGAACGTGGCCAATCCGTTCACCCCCGCCTACGGCGCCGACGGGATCGTCTGCGCCAACGCCCACACGTCCTGTTCCATTTCGAAGTCCACCTTGAAGGGATCGGGGCCGACCGATCTGCTGAGCCAGACCGGCATCGAGGTCCTGAGCGCGTCGGCCGTCGTCAGCGACAACACGGTGTCCGGTAACTCCTTCACCGGCGGCGGCGCGGGGGCGCAGGGCATGGGCATCAGGGCCCTCGACGACGGTACCGTCGACGTGTCCGGCAACACCCTCAGCGCCAACGACGAAGGCATCAACGCGGCCTGGGTGCCCTCTCTCGCCTCGGCGCTCTATCCGGTCACACCCAACGCCACCGTCATGACCGTGAACGACGCCCAGACGGTGACCGATCAGAGCACCCTCACGTCTCCCTCGGGTCCCTTCCTGCCCGCCGACGTCGGTCGCTCGGTGACCCTGACCCAGAATGCCTCGTCGGCCCTCGCCGCAGGGTCCATCGGGGCGAACCTGCCGCAACCGGTGATCAACGTGACGAGCACGTCGGGGTTCCAGATCCCCGGGACGATCCTCGTCCCCGTCTCCCCGAGCGGAACGACCCCGGTGGCCTGCACGGGGACGACGGCGACGTCGTTCACCGGCTGTACCGGCGGAGTGGGGACGACCGCGGCCGGGAACGTGACCGAGACCTACGGGTTGTCCCTCGGATACGTGGCCCAGTACGTGTCGGCCCAGGTGGAGGTGCTGAGCCAACCGGCCCCGGTGGGAGGCTCCGGTGAGCAGGTGATGCTCGGGGTCCTCCCCGGCACCTGGGACATCAACGGGAACAAGGCCACGAGCAACGTCGCCTCTGGGACCTCGATCGGGCGCGTCGGGTACGGCGACGGCATCGTGCTCGACAGCACCGACTCGTGTTCGTCCGACCCCAACGAGAATGCCGACGCCGTCGTCGAGGGCAACACGGCCAGCAGCAACAGCGCCTCGGGCATCCTGGCCATGGGCGTGTCGTGCGCCACCATCGGGGTGACCGGCAATGCCAACACGGCGACGCTGAACGACGTGGGCCTGACCATCAGCGCGCCGGGGTCCGCCTGCTCACCGTGCACCGTGCCCACGCAACTGGGCTACGAGAGCAGCGGCAACGTGACCTCCGGGAACACCTTCTCGGGCAACAACATCGGCGTGCTCACCTCGGGGATCACCGAGCCCACCACCCAGACGTTCGGCGGCCCCCCGGCCATCGGCCCCGGGACGACGGGCAACCTCTTCAACGGCAACACCTGGCAGACGAATGCCGTGGCCAACGCCGTGGACTTCAACGCCTGGGGTGGGGCGAGTTGTGCGTCGTGCACCGACACGTTGTCGCCGCCCGGCATCGTGCCGCCGCCTCCGGGCTCGACCATCACGTCGGTGGGCCTCGCCACGGCGGTGTCACTGCCCGAAGGGTCGATCGTACAGGTCGTGCAGTCCGGATCCCCGACGCTCAACCTGATCGCCACGGCGCCGGTGGCGAGCGGATTCGTGGTCTCCGTGGCCGCTTTCGTCCCCACCACCACCTACGGTTTTGCGACGTCGGCCGTGCACATCAATCCCTTCAGTCCGAGCAACCCCACGGCGACCAATACGTGGGGCACGGTGACGACCAACTCCTGCAACCCGACGGCGGGGGGGTCGGCCTCGTTCCAGGGCATCACCTTCAACGCCAGCTATCGGGCGTGCTGAGGGTTCCCTGGGTCAGGTGATCGACGGGCGTCAGCTGATCGATCGCCGGAACCACTCCACGGTGCGGGCCAGGGCCTCGGGCAGCGCCACCGGCTCGATGCCGGGCAGCAGGCTGCGCAGGAGGCTCTGATCGGCCTGGGAATGGGCCACGTCGCCCGCCCGGGGCCCGGCGTGGCGCAGGGTGAGGGGATGGCCCACGACGTCCTCCAGGACGGCCACGAGCTCGAGCAGCGACACCCGTGACCCGAAGGCCAGGTTCACCGGCGTGTCGTGGGTGAGGCGGCGGCGCAGCACGTCGAGAAGGACGTCCACCACGCTGCCCACATAGGTGAAGTCCCGGGTCTGCGTGCCGTCGCCGTTCACGGTCAGGGCCTCACCGCGCAGGGCGGCCGAGACGAAGGCGGGGACGACCGCGGCGTAGGCGTGGTCGGCCGGCTGCCAGGGCCCGAAGACATTGAAGAACCGGAACACGAGGATGTCGAGGCCGAAGGAGTGGGCGTAGGCGAGGCTGTAGGCCTCGGCCGCCCGCTTGCTGGCCGCGTAGGGGCTGACCGGGAGCGTCACCATGTCCTCGCGCTTGGGGAGGGTGGGATTGGCCCCGTAGACGGAGGACGAGGAGACCACGATGAGGTGGGGCCGCTGTCCCGGCTCGGCTCGCCGGACGGCCTCCAGGACGCCGAGGGTGCCGGTGGCGTTGACCTCGTGGGTGGCCACGGGGTCCTCGAGCGAGCGGGGGACCGAAGGGCGGGCGGCCAGGTGGACCACGGCGTCGGCCCCGACGAGCGCCGCATCGAGGGCGGCGGGATCGAGAATGGACGCCTCCACCAGCTCGACACCGACCACCCCGGCCAGGTTCGGGCGCCGGCCGGTGGAAAGGTCGTCCAGGGCCACGACCCGACCGACGTCGTCGGCCTCGGCCAGGGCCCGACAGAGGTTGGCCCCGATGAATCCGGCCCCCCCGGTGACGACGACGTTCACGGGCGGGTCCCTCTGCAGGTCGCCCGGGCCGGTCGCACCGCCTTTGCTATAGCCGCTCCACGTTGGGACCGTCCAACCTTCCCCGGGTGTCGAGAACGAAGCGGGCGTGGGTGGCCACGAGGTCGAGGTCGAGGGCGTCGTGGTCGGTCACGAGGACGACGCCGTCGGCCGCCACAAGCTCGTTCGTGTCCAGGTCGACCAGGGTGTAGGGGCCGTCCTGATCGTGAGCCAGGTGCGGGTCGGCCACATGGACGTCGGCTCCGAGCGCCGCCAGGCGCTGGGCGATGACGGCTCCGGGGGCCTCGCGGGCGTCCCCGGTGTTGGCCTTGTAGGCGAGGCCGAGGAGCAGCACCCGGGAGCCCTTCAGGGCCTTGCCCATCCGGTTGAAGGCGACCACCAACCGGCGCACCACGTAGTCGGGCATGTGGGCGTTCACGTCGTTGGCCAGCTCCACGAAGCGGAACGACTCGCCCAGGGTCCGGCGCACGGCCCAGGAGAGGTAGCTGGGATCGACGGGCAGGCAGTGGCCGCCCACGCCGGGGCCGGGGGTGAAGCGCATGTAGCCGAACGGCTTGGTCGACGCGGCGTCGATGGCCTCCCAGATGTCGATGCCGAGGTCGCCGGCGAACATGGCCAACTCGTTCACCAGGGCGATGTTCACGTGCCGGAAGGTGTTCTCGAGCAGCTTGGTGAGCTCGGCCTCCCTCGTACCCGAGACGGCCACCGTCCGGGCCACCAGACGCCCGTAGAAGGCCGCCACAGCCTCCAGGGAGGCGGGGTTGACCCCTGATACCACCTTGGGGGTGTTGTCGAGCCTCCAGGCCGTGTTGCCGGGATCGATCCGCTCGGGGCTGTAGCCGAGGAAGAAGTCGTGACCGGCCTCCAGGCCCGCGGCTCCCTCGAGGATGGGGCGGACGAGCTCTTCGGTGGTGCCCGGGTAGGTGGTGGACTCGAGGACGACCGTGGCCCCGGGCCGCAGGTGCCGGCCCACCATGGCGGCGGCGGCTTCCACATGGGCCAGGTGGGGCTGCCCGTCGCGCAGTGGCGTGGGCACGTCGATGACGGCGACGTCGAAACCGGCGACGTCGCTCTCGTGGGAGGTGGGGAGGTACCGGCCGGTGGCCAGGGCCCGGGTCAGGGTGTCATCAGAGACGTCCTCGACATACGAGGAGGCCGCTGCCAGGCGCTTGATCCGGGTGTCGTCGGTGTCGAAGCCGACGACGTTGAAGCCGGCGCCCACGGCGGCCAGCGCCAGGGGGAGACCGACGTAGCCCTGCCCGATGACGAGCAGCGTCTCGGGCCGGTCCGGCGAGGAGCCGGCCGGCCGATCCGCCATGCTCACACGGCCACCTCGTCGACCACGGCTTCGGAGAACCCGGCCGACTCGGCCAGGGCGAACAGCGACTTGCGGGCCAGCTCCGAGTTGCGGGTGCCGATGCATTCGTCGAGCTCGAGCAGGGCCATGTCCAGGTCCTCGGGGGCGAGCGCCGTCGGCAGCAGGCGGTAGACGGCCTGGTGCGTGGTGGAGAGAAGCTCCTCGCCCGAGGCGGTGAGGTCCTCGTCGATCTTCTCGCCGGGCCGGGCCCCGGTGATGTTGATGGCGATGTCCGTGCCCACCGCGTACCCCGACAGGCGGATCATCCGCTCGGCCAGCTCCAGGATGGAGACGGGCTTGCCCATCTCGAGCATGAAGATCTCGCCCCCCTTGGACAGGACCGAGGCCTGGAGGACGAGCTGGACGGCCTCCTCGACACTCATGAAGAACCGTGTCATCCGGGGGTCGGTCACCGTGACGGGGCCACCCATGGCGATCTGGCGGGCGAAGGTGGGGATCACACTGCCGCGCGATCCGAGGACGTTTCCGAACCGGACGGCGCAGTACGGGGCGCCCTCCGGGGCGCGGCTGAGCACGACCTGCTCGGCCGTCCACTTCGAGGCGCCCATGACGCTGCGGGCCCGGACGGCCTTGTCGGTGGAGATGCACACGAAACGCTCGCACCCGGAGGCGGCGGCCGCCTCGACCACGTTGAGCGTCCCGAAGACGTTGGTGGCCACGGCGGCCAGCGGGTGGGACTCGAGCAGGGGCACGTGCTTGTGGGCGGCGGCGTGGAAGATGACCTCGGGGCGGTAGCGGTTCATGGCCTCGAAGACGGCATGGCGGTCGCCGATGTCGAGAAGGACCTGCTCGACGGGTCCCGGGACCACGGCGGCGGTGTCGTAGAGGTGGGTCTCGTCGTGGTCGAGGAGAACCAGCTCGGAGGGTTCGAACCCGGCCACCTGGCGGGCGATCTCGGTGCCGATGGAGCCTCCGGCCCCGGTGATGAGGACGCGTCGCCCGGCGATGGAGCGCCGGACGGCTTCGAGGTCGGTGGCCACCTGGGTCCGCCCGAGGAGGTCCTCGATGTGCGGGGCCCGGACCCGGGCCATGGGGGGAGCGTTGCCGGCGTTCCCGGCCATCTCCCGGACACCGGGGACGATCTTCATGGAGACCCCGGCCGCCTCCGAGGCCCGCAGGGCACGTTCGACCAGCTCGGCGGTGGGCGACGGGATGGCCAGGACGACCTGCTGGATGTCGTAGCGGGGGGCCGACGCCTCGATGTCGTCGACGCCGCCGACCACGGGGACGCCGAGGAGCGACAGGCCGTGGGCTCCGGCGTCGTCGTCGAAGACGGCCACCGGCATGAGCCCGGCCTTGGGGTTGCGCAGCATGTCGCGCACCACGGCGGCGCCGGCGTCGCGGCTACCGATCACGGCCACCCGCAGTCCCAGCCGTCGCGACCCGCGCTGCCAGGCGAAGAGCCTCGAGTGGAAGCGCAGGGCACCCATGGCCATGGCGCAGAAGACGGCCCCGACGACGATGACGGCCAAGGGGGCGTCGACGAAATGGGTGACCCGACCGACGGGGTAGAGGGCCACGAGGACGATCAGGCTGGCCCCGGAGGAGAGGAGGATCTGACGGGCTTCCTCGATACCGGCGTGACGCCACATGCGGCCGTAGAGGCCGAAGACGTGGTTCGCCGTGAGCTGAATGACGAGGGCGACGAGGAGGAAGGCGCCGAAGCGCCCGGCGTAGTGGGCCGGCGGCCGGTCCCGGAAATACACCAGCTCGGCCAAGCTGTAGCAGACGGCCAGGACGAGGGCGTCGAGGACCATGAAAATCATCCGGGAGCGGACCCGCGACGCAGCCATGGCCAACCGCTGCCCGCGTACACCGGGCACCGGCAGTCCGGCGTGTTCCATCCGTGTTACGTGTTTCTGCCCCTGCGGTTCATTCCTCGAGCCCACCTTGCGTGCTCGTGGATGCATCGCTGAGCCGGGATCCTGGTCCCATCCCGCCATATCTGCATGCCCCCCAGTCAGACTCTCCGCTCGTCGCCAGGCCGTGGGCCCCGCAGCGGGAGCGGGAGAGGCGAAAGTCCTGGCACTCCGGAGAATCGAAGCGCGTGCCCCTTCCGAACAAGTGTGCCAGTCCTCCTCCTCGTCCCCAGCATGAAACTCTTCACCGACGCTGATGAATCGCCTACCCGTACCGACCGTCACGGGCGTGCGCGTTTTTACCCCCGAACGCTCACGTCCAAACCCCCCGACCTGCTCCTTCTCGCCCAGGCTGACGTTCCCACAGGTAGCGGCTGCGGTCCGTCTCGCAGTTCTCACGTTACGGAGTCCACGTTAGGAAGCCTTTGTCCCCGTGGCATCGTCACGATTGAGGAATCCCGGTGCATTTCGCCTGCCTTTTGAGCACGACAGCAGCCAGTCGCTGCGAGTTCACTCATTGTGTGAGGGCCACCCTCAAGCCATGCCCGATGGCATCTCAACATCTGGCCAAACCACCCCCCGACGACGCCCGGCGACCCGCTGCCGGCGGGCCGTCCGGTCCAGGTCGGCCCGTCCTGGTCGGCCGGGGGGGCGCCGGTACCGCGTCCCCGGCGGACGGTACACCCAGGCCGGGGAGGGTGCCCTCGGCCCGGGTGGTCCCGACCACACGCGGACGACCGCCCACCGGGCGTCACCGATCCGTAACCCCTGTGCAGTACGTTTATGGCATTCCCGGGTACGTGGACTCAGCACGCGCACCGGCGCCGGGGGCCCGCCACGGCCGGGCACAGACCGGGCGCAGACGCAGGCCGTAGGAGACGGAACGGGCTAAATGGAGCCGATCAGCTATCGAGACGCTCTCCGCCGTCGCTGGCCCGTCATTCCTGCCGTGGCCCTGGTGGCGGCCATCATCGGGGCCCTCTTCCCGGTGCACGTTCCCTACCCGCCGCCGCACAACCAGTATGAGGCGTCGATCCTGATCGGGGTGACGCCGGGAAGCACCCAGGGCTCGAATTCCATCAACGGGTCGCACGTGAGCATCCAGCAGATCGTCTTCTTCGCCGCCAACCAGCAGGTCATCGTCAATGCCGCCAAGGCGGTCGGCATCAAGGGGAAGCCCGACGCCCTCGAAGCCGATATCTCCATCACCTCGGCCAAGAAGAAGAAGAAATCGGTCACCCCCTCGGGGACGATCCGGATCTCGGTGAAGCAGCCCTCGGCCAAGAAATCGGCCGAGCTCACCACGGCCTTCGTCCAGTCACTGACCTCGTACATCAACCAGCGTCTGGCCGCCCAGCACCAGAGCGACATCAGGCAGGCCGAGCAGAAGGTGTCGAATCTGTCGGACCAGCTCCAGAACCTGGAGAACCAACTCCAGGCGCTCGAGCCCACCCCCACGACCACGACCACAACGACCACCACGACCACGACGACGGTCCCGAAGGCCCCGAAGGACACCACCACAACCACCACAACCACCACGACCACCGCTCCGCCGACGGCCGCCACCGGCCTCGGGACCACGGCCACAACCACGACGACCACCGCGCCGCCTACGGCCTCCGATCGCAGCCTGAATCCGTCGCGGGCGGTCCTGACGGCATCGAAGACCAATCCCGACATCAGCGTTCTCCAGCAGCAGATCAGCGTCATCAGTGCCGCCTACCAGTCGGCCCTCAGCTCCCTGAACAACCTGAGGCAGAACGGCGCCGAGACGGCCGGCATCGTCACCCTCCAGCCGGCGCTGGCCAAGAACGCCAAGAAGATCCCGGCCAAGGTCTCGATCTTCAGCCACCACTCCGTGAGGGCCCTGCTGGGCCTGGCCGCCGGTGCTCTGGTGGGGCTCGGCCTCGTCTTCCTCCTCGATGCCCTCAACAAGTGCCTCCGGACGGTGGCTCGTACGCAGGAGACGCTCGGGTACCCCGTTCTGGCCGAGATACCCCAGACCACCCAGCCGCACCGTTTCCGGTTCGGCCGCAGAAGCGGCACCGAGCCCACCGTGGCCTCGCCTTTTGAGGTCTTCAGCGAACCCACCTCGATCGTGGCCGAGGCGTACCGGATGCTTCGCACGGCCCTGCTCCTGCAACCGGTCATCGGCCCCGACCTGTCGCCGTTGCCCGAACTGGAGCATCGACCCCGTGAGGTCATCCTGGTGGTCTCGCCCGGAGCGGAGCCCACCAGGGCACTCGTGGTCACCAACCTGGCCGCCGCCTTCGCCGAGGCGGGCCAGCAGGTGATCATCGTCACGACGGCGGACCTCCGCCAACAGGAGAACGCGCGGGACACCATGGTGATGGCCCCGGTCGGACCCGACATCTCGCCGCAGGCGGTGGCGGAATTGACGCGCCCGACCGAGATACCGGGAGTGAGGAGCCTGGCGCTCGGACGAGTTCTCGCCGGACCGGGCCAACTGGCCCCGATGGCTCCCGGGATCCTGAGCTCGGCCCGTCAGGTGGCCGACGTCGTGCTCGTCGACGCCCCTCTCCTGGCCGTCCACGACGCCGAAGTCCTCGTGCCGGCGGTGGACATCGTCCTCGTGGTCATCCAGGGCTGGTGGACACGGGTCGATCAGGCCACCCGGTCGGGAGGCTTCCTGCGGAGGATCTCGGCGCCGGTGGTGGGTGCTGCCCTGACGGAGGTCTACATCGGGAAGAAGGATCCGCGCCGGGCGCAGGAGCGCCGGCAGCACGCCGATGCGGAGGACGAGGACCGGATGGTGAACGCCGCGAGGATGTCGCGACCTCGTGGTCGCCGTGGCCGCCGGTCGCCCTGGGTCGAGGCCTGAGTCGGATCCTCGGTCGAGGCAGAGTCGAGGCCCAAAAGGTCGAAGCGGGACCGAATTCCCCCTTGGCCGCGCTGTACCATGTGGCGTGGGGGGAGATAGGAAATTCCGGGGTTGGTCGTGGCGCGCGCTCGCGCCCGTGGTCGTCGCCGCGGTTGCTCTCGGGATCACCGGTGGACAGGTCGTCGGCGCCGCCGGAGTGACGACCGGCAAATCGGGCGCTCCCGTTCACAATCCGGCACCGGTCGTTCGGAACACTGCCGGTGCCGATGTCGGCATCGCGCACCCGCAGATCTTCTCCGAGCCACCCGTCGGCCCAGCGCCGGCGCCCGAGACGTCGCTCGGAGTTCCGCCGAGCGGTCCTCCGGCGTTCGTCACGCCCACCACGGAAGCTCAGGTGGCCCAAGACCTGATCGCCGCCGTCGATGCGCAGTCGAACGGCGTCTACACCATCGCCGCCACAGCGGACAATCTCTCGCTCATCGAATCGTGGATGGCGAACGAGGGCGGACTGTGGGCCGACAACCCGCTCAACACGTCTCTCGGTACCGGTCGGTATCCCCATCAGATCACGAGCGGCGGCCAGGACACCGGCATCCCGATCTTTCCGGACATCGTCGTCGGCATCGACGCCACGGCCAAGACGCTGTTGTCGAACGGCGCCTACGCCACCATTCTGGCCGTGCTCGACCGAGGGGATGCGCCGTGTGGAGCCTTCGCCAGCGCCGTGATCGACTCACCCTGGGCCTCCTCGCACTACGGCCACGACCCCGCCCGATTCTGCGGGTCGACCGCCGGCACCGGGGCTGTGCCCTCCACGACGGCGTGTCTGCGCCTCCCGGACCACGGCAAACGGTCAGCGTTGCGCGCGGCCCGTGAGCCTGGCACCTGCGGGCGCTTCGCCACGCCCGCCCGGCACTCGAGTTTCCACCAGGTCGGAACCGATCACCCTGCAACCTCACATCGCCCGTCGGGCGAGGGGGGAACCCGACACGGACGGTCCCGTCAGCGCGCCGGCCTCCATTCGGCGCCGGAAGCGGCACGGGGTTTGAGGTCTTCCCCGCATGTTGCCCCGGTCCACGGTGTTGTCCACGGCACCGGGCATGCGTCTCGTGGCAGGGGCGGCCGGCTCCGCTAATGCGTGGCTACTTGAGGGGTCGTTGACGCAGTCAGTGATCCCCGCCCTCGTTCAGCGCCCGCGTTCAGCGCCGTCGCTCGTCGGGGACAGGAAGTTCACCCCGACGACTCTCGTAGCGGGGATTGCGGCCCAGTCGACCCCGGACCCCGTCGACCAGACCTCGGACGTAGGCCGCCCGCTCGGCCCGGCCCCCAGCCAGCTGCAGCCGTCGGACCGAGTACGCCAGGTGCCAGGCGATCCAACTCGGTCGGCCATGGCGACGGGCCAGGGCGAAGAAATTGCGGGCCACGTAGTAGGCGCGCCAGGCCTCGTCGGCATCGACGGGACGGTCCGCACCGAGCGCCTCGGCGCGTCCACGCGAGGTCTGCTGATCGGCCACGGCACGCGCCGCCACGGCGTCGACCAAGACCGAGAACCCCCCGGCGCGGACGCGGCAGAAGAAGTCGAAGTCCTCGTAGCCGAAGAACCACTCGGGGTCGGGTCGAATGGCGGCGTCGTACACCGCCCGCGACACGAGGGTGGCACCCCAGCAGGCGACGTCGACGGGCGCCAGACCACCATCGCTGTCGGCCGGCGGCACGAAGTTCTCGGTGTGCCCGCCGCGGCCGGTGAACCGACGGCCGTACGACACCACCGCCCCGACGGCTCCGCTGGCGGCGGAGGCCGACGCCACCCGGGCCAAGACCTCGACGACGCGTGGCGTCGGAAGGTCGAACAACCCGACGTCGTCCTCGCACAGGTAGGCCCAGTCGATCGACGGGTCGGAGAACGCCTCGGCGAGACCTTCGGCGAAACCGGCGGCCGGACCGAGATTCTCCGGCAACCGGTGCATGCGGACGCGTTCTTCGAGCGACGGATCATCGAGGCCGCCATCGCCGTTCACCACCACGATCACCTGTCGCGGATCGAAACCCTCGACGTCGATCAGCGACCGGGTGACGTCACCGGCCAGACGTCGACGCCGGTAGGTGAGGACGACGGCGGCGACATTGCCGAGCGAGCGGACGGGAACAGAGCCCGTGACCGGCCGAGCATCGTGCTCGTCGCGCGCCGTCACACTGGTACGTTACCCGATGATCAGCGTGGTCCTGCCCGTGCGCAACGGCCTGCCCTGGCTCGACGCGCAGCTCGCGGCCCTGGCCGCGCAGCAGTGCGAGGAGCCGTGGGAGGTCGTAGTGGCGGACAACGGCTCCACTGATGCCAGCCAGGCTCTGGCCCACTCCTGGGAGGAGCGCTGTGGGGCCATCCGCGTGGTCGACGCGTCGCAGCGCATCGGCCCGTCGGCGGCCCGCAATGACGGCATCCGCTCGGCCCGCGGCGAGCTCCTCGCCTTCTGCGACGCCGATGACGTCGTGCAACCCGGATGGCTGCATGCCTTCGTCGAAGCGCTCGCCGACGCCGACGTCGTGGCGGGAACGTTCGATCTCTCGTCGTTGAACGGCGATGCCGGCGATGTCGGCGATGCCGCCCCGAGGGATCGCAAGGACAGGCCCGACGACGCGACGAGCCCGGCGGCGACCAGCCAGCTCGGCTTCCTTCCGGCAGGATTGGCGGCCAATCTGGCGGTGCGGCGCCAGGCGGTCGAGGCGGTCGGTGGATTCGACGAGGGGCTGTTCGTGGGGGAGGACATCGACTTGTGCTGGCGTCTTCAGCTCGAGGGATTCCGGTTCGCCATCGCCCCCGCCGCGGTCGTGGCCAAGCGGGAACGCGCCGGGTTCGGCCCCTTGTTCCGACGGGCCGTGGCCTATGGTCGCTGCGGGCCGAAGTTGTACCGCCGCTACCGCTCGCGCGGCGCGCACCGGGACCTCGCCGGAGCGGCGAAGTCGTGGGGGTGGCTGGTGCTGTCGTTGCCGCGGCTCGGGCGTCACCACGTCCGCCGGATGTGGGTGCGCGCCGTCGGCGTTCGCATCGGCCGCCTCGTGGGTTCGGTGTCCGAACGTGCCTTTTTCCCGTGACGGGGGGCGGGAACCGGTGGTCGTCCCGGTAGCATCGCCCGGATGGAAGGGCGCCCTGCACGCGGTCGCGCGACGGGCGCCGGTCGGCGCCCACGGGTGCTGCTCCTCATCAAGTGTCTGGGCTACGGCGGAGCCGAACAGCTTCTCGTCGACGTGGTGGCCAACCGTGACGCCGACGCATTCGACTATGAGGTCGCCTATGTCCTGGCCGACGAGAACGCTCTGGTACCGGCGGTGGAGGCGAGCGGCGTCATCGTGCATCGCCTCGGAGCCCGGGGCAACGGTGATCCGAGCTGGCTCCCGGTACTGCGCCGACTTCTCCTGGACGGGGACTACGACATCATCCATTTCCACCTTCCCTATGCGGCCGCGTTGGGGCGCTTGGTGGCGTTGACGGTGCCGGCCCGCCGGCGACCGATCTTCGTGTACACCGATCACAACATGTGGAACAAGACCGTCCTACCTCTTCGACTCGTGAACCGGGCCACCATCGGACGCGACCGGCTTGTCATCGCCGTCTCGCAATCGGTGGGCGACGCCTTGCCTGATCCGGTTCGGGGCCGCGCCAAGGTCCTGGTGCACGGGATCGACCAGGCCCGGGTGGCCGATCTGCGCTCACAACGAACGCGGCTGCGCGCCGAGGTACGCGCCGAGTTGGAGGTGCCCGACGGCGAGGTCCTGGCTCTGACGGTCGCCAATCTCCGGACCCAAAAAGGCTACGACGTGCTCTTGGATGCGGCCCGCCGGGTCATCGACCGGGGCACGGCCATACGTTTTGTCGCCGTGGGGCGAGGACCGCAACGCGACGAGATCCTGGCCCGGCACGAGTCATTGCACCTCGGAGACCGGTTCCGCTTTCTCGGTCCGCGCCCCGACGTCCTCAGGCTGATGGCCGGGGCCGACCTGTTCGTCCTCGCCTCTCTTTATGAGGGTTTACCGGTGGCCATCATGGAGGCGACCAGCATGGGCCTGCCTATTGTGACGACGGCGGTGGGCGAGATTCCCAACTTCCTCACCGACGGCGACGATGCCCTCATCGTGGCACCGGGTGATCCCGACGCTCTGGCCCGAGCCATCGAACGCCTGGCCTCGGACGAGGAGCTGCGGGATCGACTGGGTGACCGTGCGCTTTCCCACGGCTCCCGGTTCGACATCGCCCGGGCGGCGAAGGACATCGAGGCGCTGTACCGACATCTTCTCGACGGCGTGGCGTGAACGTCCTGGCGGGACGCCGTGTCATCCACGTGACGACGACGGACATCAGCCTGGCCCTCCTGCTCGGTCCGCAGCTCCGCGCCTTCGCCGCCGCCGGTATGGAGGTCGTGGGGGTGTCGGCCCCCGGCCCGTGGGTGGCACAGCTGACGGCCGACGGCATCCGACACGAGCCGCTTCGCCACGCCACGCGGGCCATGGCTGTGGGCCAGGACGCCCTGGCCCTCGGTGAGCTGGTGCGGCTCTTCCGCCGGCTCCGACCGGACATCGTCCACACCCACAATCCGAAGCCCGGTCTCTACGGTCGCATCGCTGCCCGCGTGGCGCGGGTACCGGTGGTGGTCAATACGATCCACGGCCTGTACGCCACCGAAGACGACCCCCTGCCGCGGCGAATGGCCGTCTACGGCGTGGAGCGGTTCGCCTCCATGTTCTCCGCCGCCGACCTCGTCCAGAACGAGGAGGACGTCGACGTCCTGCGGAGGTTGCGGGTTCCTGCCCGCAAGCTCGTCCTGCTGGGCAACGGCATCGACCTGGATCGTTTCGGCCCGCCCACCGATCCAGCCGACCGTGACCGGGTGCGGGCCGAATTGGGAGTGGAGCCCGACGCAGTGGTGGTGGGCCTGGTCGGACGCCTGGTCTGGCAGAAGGGTCTGCGCGAGCTGTTCGACGCCGCCTCGATGTTGCGCCACCGGTGTCCCCACGTCGTCATCGTCGTCGTCGGACCCCTCGACGAGGACAAGGCCGACGCCCTCGGATCGGGCGACGTCGATGCCGCTCGCGCTCTGGGCAATGTCGTGTTCCTCGGCCGACGCGATGATGTCGAGGAGCTGTACCACGGGTTCGACCTCTTCGTCCTGCCGTCGTACCGCGAGGGCTTCCCCCGCTCTGCCATGGAGGCGGCGGCCAGCGGTGTGCCCGTGATCGCCACCGATGTGCGGGGGTGTCGCCAGGTGGTCGACGACGGAGTGACCGGCGTGCTCGTGCCCGTGCGCAACGCCGCCGCCCTGGCCGCGGCGGTGGAGGAGCTGGTCCGTGATGAGCCCCGGCGCCAGGCCATGGGCACCGCCGCTCTCGCGAAGGCGGCGGCCGAATTCGACGATCGCCGGGTGGTGCAGACGACGCTGGCGCTCTACGAGCGCCTGCTCCAGCGTCGGTCCCCCCCGTCGCGATCGGAGGTCGGGAGAACCGGGTCAGAGGCGCAGTCCCTCGACGGTTCGTAGGTGCAGGCGCCGGGCGCGGGCGTAACGGGCCAGGCGGGTCAATCGGACGGGACCCAGCCGGAGCCATCGGGCGGCGGACGGTCCCGGGGGAGGATCGACGGTGTAGTCGAACTGGCGCATCCCCCTCGCACAGATGAGGGCGATCTCACGGGCTCGCCGATCGTCGAGCTGGTCGTGCCACGAATCCACTCGATCGTCGGCGACCGGATCGAGAGCGCTGGCCTTCCACGATTCCCAGGGCAGCACGATGCCCGGCGGCGCCGGCTGCGGCGCGGCGTCGGCGGGACGACCGAGGAATCGTGCGAGGCGCCGACGCGTGGCGTCGGGATCCGTCACGACGTCCTCGTAGCGCAACACCAGACTGCGCTCGGGTCCGAGCTCGTGGGTCAGGCGTCGGACCTGCCCTTGGAAGAACGACCAGAGCTCGGCGAAGGCCAGATGCATATCGTCGCCCCAGGGGGGCAAAGTGCGGTCGGTCCTCCACGGCATCTCCAGGTTCGACGCCACCACCGCCCGTGGATCTCGCACCACCGCCACGAACCGCATCCACGGCGCCGCCTCGCTGATGGGCCGCCACCAGACGAGATGATTGGGCGTCTTCTCTCCCCACATCTCGGCCGGGCCGGCGAGCTGTCGGACGAGGGCCTGGAAGAGATCGAAGGGTCGGTCGCAGATGCCCCCGAGTTCGGCCACCACGGCGTCGACGTCGATGTCGAGTCCGCTGGAAAGATCGTCGCCGGCCACATGGCGGACGACGTCGGTGAGCTCGGGCCCCGCCACCGGGAACTGATGGTGGGCTAGCAGGTCGATGGCGAAGCTCGTGAAGAAGTGGGTCTCGGGGGGCATGCGCACGCCGGGGATCTCACAGGCCAGGCGTTGGACGAGGGTGGTCCCTGAACGCGGACTGCCGACCACGAGGAATCCGACCGCCCCCGGTGGCACGGCCGTGGTCATGCGCCCGCCACCTCCCGGGCGAGCGTGGCCACTTCCTCCTGGACGTGGGTGGACTGGTAGCGGGCCCGGTACAGCGCCTGCGCCTCGTCGACGATCCTCTGTCGGAGCGGATCGTCCTCGAGCAGTCGGGCGCAGGCCCGGGCGATCCCGTCGGGATCGTCGGCCACCAACAGGTGCTGCCCGGCGTGCACGTCGAGCCCCTCCGCCCCGATGGCGGTCGAGACCACCGGTATCCGGTGGGCGAACGCCTCGAGGATCTTCACCCGCGTCCCGCTCGCGTAGCGCAGGGGGATCACGACGAGGTCGGCCACACCCAACTCCGCGCTCATGTCGGGCACCTGACCGACCAGGGTGACAGCCGGGGGGGCGGCCAGGACGGCCAGGGCCGGGGGGGTGACGCCGACCAGGCGGATCTGCACTCCGGGAACCAGAGCGCGCAGCCGGGGTCCGATCTCCTCAACGAGAAAGCGGGCGGCGTCAGCGTTCGGAGGGTAACGAAGGGTCCCCTGGAAGACGACCACCGGAGGGGAGGACACGCCGTCGCGACCGACCGGCTTCTGCGGATTCGGGTATCCGTTGGGGATGACGCGGACGCCGGGGAGACCCGAGCGCGAGGCGTCGAGCTCGCTGCAGACAACCGTGGCCGCCACACGCCCGGCGATGCGCCGATGAAGGCGCTGCCAGCGCCGGGCGTCGGCGGTGGTCCACACAAGTCCGGCGCGCCGGCGTAGTCGTCCACCGGCGCTGCCGTCATGTCTCGGTAGGGCGGCGCGGGCCAGGATCTTCTGGTCCTCGAGGTCGTCGATGTCGACGACCGACGGGGCCGACGGGATCGACGGCCCGCCGGCGAGTACCCAGGCACGGACCTGGAAGTACCACACGAGTTGGTAGCGGCCACCTTGTCCCTGGGACGCGTCGGCATCGGAGGTGAAGTCCCGCAGGGCGCGTTGTACGACGGGCCGGTTCCGCAGAGGCAACTCGAACGGTGCCCAGGCAAGACGCAGCGCCCGCACGTAGTCGGCCACACCCGGAGGCCGGTCGTCGATGGTGATCCGCTCCACCCGCTCGAGTCCGAGCTCGCGGGACGCCGGGTTGAAATCGACACGGCTCTTCGCCACCACGGAGAACAGGTCCACGGGGCCACAGGCGCGCAGGGCCTCGAGGGTGGTGGCGAGGCGCAGACGCGATCCGCTGTTGACCGGCCACGGGTACTCCGTGGCCACCACCAGCGTTCTCATCGGCGGTGTCCGCTCATGGGGCGCGCGTCGGGTAGAGGCCGGCACGCGCCGCCTCGAGACGGCGTTCCCGTCTGGTCTGGCGCGGTTTCTCCCAGGAGAAGGCCGGGGGCTGCCCCTTCGGGGACACGGGGATGGCCAAGAGGACGAGGAGGTAGGGGAACAGCAACGTCCGTTCCCGCGTGATGAGTCCGAGGTTGCCGAGGGCGGCGAAGGCGTAGATGAAGCCGAGTGTGTAGACCGCGCACAACAAGACGTATGGGCGCTCACGACCGGCCCGGTAGACGGAGCGGAGGCGACGCAGCGACGTGAGCACCAGCACCAGGATGACGGTGTTCTCCCCCGAGGCGAGGAGCTGCGTGATGCTCCGGGCGGTGATGGGGAGGGGATCGAAGAGAACCGTGTAGATGTCGCGCGGGTAGAGCAGGGGATCTTTGGAGTACGGCACGTTGCTGCTGCCCAACCCGGCCGCGACGGTGGCGCTGCTGGTGTTGGCCTTCTTCCCTTTCCCTGATCCGATCAGCGTGGAGACGGTCCCGGAGTTGCTGTGGATGAATTTGACCGTGAAGACGGCGGTGACGGCCAGAATGGCCGTGAGAAAGACGAGTGTCCCCAAGCGCCGAAAGGCCCGGGGACGCCCGGTGGCAACGCTCGGCCGGAAGAACATGGCGATGGTGAAGGCCCCGAGGAGCAAGGCGTACTCGTTGGGCCGCGTGAAGATCCCCATGGCCGTCCCAATGGCGATGAGTGGGTAACCCCGCCGACGCCGGGCCAGGGCCCGTGCCGCCCCCAGGGAGGTAATCCCGAGGGCCAGCATCATGATCGCTTCCTTGCTCACGTCGGAGGTCCAGAAGAGCAACGACGGCAAGAGGAAGAGGATCAACGCGTAGCGGCGGTGCTCGCCTTCAGGAAAGGTGATGCAGAAGGCCTGGTAGAAGAAGATGGCGCCCAACCACGAGAACCAGGCGAAGACCCAGAAGGTGGCGAGTTCGTTCACGCCCACCAGGGCAAACACGATGCCGGCGGCAATGGATACCGAACCGTCGCCGAGCGCCGAACGGAGGCCGGCGCCGGCGGTGGTGAAGTGGAAGGCCCTGAAGTTCGCCGACAGGGTGGCACCCTGATGGACGTAGCCACTGAAATCGGCCACGCCGTGGTAGGCGTGATTGTCGACGAAGATCTGGGCCGGCGACGCCAGGAAATGCAGCAGGAGACCGATGATGAGCAGCGTGGTGAGCCGGGGGTCTCCTTCGGTGCGGCCCATGCGCCGGGCGATGGGCACGCTGATCGCCAGGAGGACGATGCCCACGATCACGATGCCGAGGGGGGCGGATGGGAGTTTGCCGGCGCCGGCGGCGAAGATCACGGTGTCGAGAGCGAGGCGAAGTTCGGCCATAGGGAAAGGTCGATCTCCGGGAGCAGCTTCACCAGGGCTTCCACATCGGGAGCGTAGGTGTCGATCATGCGCTGCTTGGCATCAGCATCGAGGCGGACCTTGCCCTCTGTGGTGGCTCCGACCGGTCGGTGCAGGTGGTCGGGCCGGAAGGACTCGTCCAGCCCGAGGAAGCGGTAGCTGCGGGCGAGCTCGCCGGCCGGGTCCTCGGCGCATCGTTCGTACTGCAGGACGAGGACCTGACCGGGATCGAAATGCTCGCACCAGCGCATAAGGGCGGCAGCGTAGAAGCCGCGGTTCACGGCTTCGGTGACCGTCGCCCCGGTGGGGGACCCCCGGTGGCGGCGTTGGTGGGCCAGCCCCGAACGAAAGCGCTCGACGGGGTCACGAAGCATGAGCAGCAGGCGGGCCTCGGGGGCGGCCTGGGCGAGGAGCGGCGCCACCCAGGGAAAATAGAGATAGTCGGGGGTCCATTCCCCGGCCAGGGTGCCCGGGAGCCGGGGGAACCAACCGTGATAGGCGGCGATGTCGTCCGCCCCGAACCCGGCGGTGCCGAAGCGGGACAGGAAATGGCGCTCCTTGTGGATATCGGGACGGGCGGAAACCCCGGGGTGGGCGGCCAGGAGCTCGTACCACCAGGTCGTCCCCGCCTTTTGGACCCCGATACCCACGAAATCGGGCGGCCCGACCACCTCGCCCGGGGCCGGTCGCGGGGGGGTGAAGTCGAATCCCTCCTCCCAGGGCGCGAAACGGCCCAGGCGGTGCAGCAGCCCCAGACGGACCCGCGCAGGCAGGCGTCGCAGTGCCGCAGCCACCACGGAGCGTAGGCTCATCGACGCAGGGTGACACATGTGGCGCGCGTTCACAAACGGTAGCCTGGCTCCTCGCCGGCCGTCGTGATGTGCAGCGAAGAGGGAGCGGAGACATGGGGGATGCAGGAGCGCTCGACCCGCTCGTGCTGCACGTGATCCCCACGACGGCTCCCCGGGGTGCCCAACGCGAGGCCCGGGCTCTCGCCGATCGGCTGGACGCACCGGGCACGCGCCGTCACCGGGTCCTTTCCCTGGTGGGAAGCGGTCCGAGTCTCGAAGGCGAGGTGACGGCCGACTACACGCTGGGCGGGGGGAACGGCTCGGCCACGGCCGTCGGCTTCGACCCCCGGCTCGTGGTCCGGCTCCGGCGTGTCCTCGGCCGGCTGTCGCCGGCCCTGGTCGTGGCCCACGGCGGCGAGCCCCTCAAGTTCCTCGTCCCGGCCATGATCGGCCGCCGCCGCCCGCTCGCCTACTACGCCATCGGAACGTTGGCGCCACCGGGCCACCGACCGGGCCGCAAGTTCTTGTGGCGTTACCTGGCCCGTCGCCCCGACCTGGTGGCCGCCGAGGGTGCCGAGGTGCTCGACGAGTGTCGTGACCTCCTCGGGGTCCCTTCGGCCCGCCTCGTGCTCGTCCCCAATGGCCGTGATCCCGACGAATTCCACCCCGCCTCCGACGCCGGGAACCGGAAGATCCCGGTGGTCTCCTTCGTCGGTGCCTTCACCGATCAGAAACGGCCCGACCGCTTCGTCGAGGTCGTGGCCGCTCTGCGGGCCCGGGGCCTGGAGTTCCGGGCTCTGGCCGTCGGCGACGGTCCCCTGAGCGGATCATTGTCACCGGCCGCCGCCGCCGCCGGGGTCGAGCTTCTCGGTGCCCGGGGCGACGTGGCCGACGTGTTGAAGGGGACCGACGTGCTCGTCTTTCCCAGCCTGCCGCTCGGGGAGGGCATGCCCGGCGTCCTCATCGAGGCGGGACTGAGCGCCGTGCCGGTGGTGGCCACGTCCGTCCCCGGGGTGGACGCCATCGTGGCCGACGGCGAAACGGGCTGCGTCGTGGGAGTGGACGATTTCGACGGCCTGGTCGACGCCACGGCCGGATTGCTGGCCGATCCCGACCGTCGCCGGACCATGGGCCTGGCCGCCCGCCACCGGTGCGTCGAGCGCTTCAGCATGGACGTGGTGGCGTCGGGGTGGCGGGCGGCGCTGGTGCCGATGTTGGCGGTGCGGTGACCGCCGCATCATCCGCGTCTCCATCGCCGCCCGATCCACCGCGCGGCGACAAGCCGGTACTCGTGGTGGGCCTTCCCCGCTCGGGGACGACGTGGACGGCCCAGATCCTCGCCCAGGCCCCCGGGTCGAGAGCGGTGTTGGAGCCGGACAACGAGAAGACCTCGGTGATGGCCCTCGGGGCAAAACGGGGCCTCGGACGGTTTCCCGTCCTCTCACCGGGAGACGAGGCCGAAGGGTACCGACGGATGTGGACGTGGGCGTTCGCCGGGTCCCCGGTGAACGTGGGACTCAGGATCGGAGACCGCCTGTTCCGATCGGCGTCGACCCAGGAGCACGAGGCGGCGGTGTCGGGGCACGTGGTGCCCCGGTTGCGCGTGGCCGGATTGGCCGCCGCCCTCGGAACCCGTCCGCACCCGGCGGTACCGAACCGGGCGGTGGCGGCAGGGTCCGCCGCCTCGGCGACCCGGGTGATCGTCAAATCCGTCCACGTCCCCTTGGCCGTCGAGTGGGTGGCGGACAGATTCGACATCGACGTGCTCGTCGTCCTGCGTCATCCGGCCAATGTGCTCGCCAGCTGGCTCGAGCTCGATCTGCCCGACCGGGACCGCGCTCTCGATCGTGTCGCCGCCGTGCAGGACCGGTACGCCCGCCGTTGGAATCTCCCGCCCCCGGGGCCCGAGCCTCTCGACCGCATGGTGTGGCAACTCGGTCTTCTCACCGCTTCACTCGAGGAGGCGGCCATCCGGCACCCCCGATGGCTGGTTCGGGTGCACGAGGAATTGTGCGTCGATCCTCCCGCCGAGTTCCGGCGGCTCTTCGCTGATCTCGGTCTCGAGTGGACCGATGCCGTCGACGGTGCCCTGGAAGCGGGCGATCGACCCGGTGAGGGATTCACCCTGCACCGGCGGGCGGCGGAGGCGGCCGACGCCTGGCGATCGCGCCTCGGCCCGGCCGAGACGGCGACACTTCGTCGCGTGCTGGGCGCTTTTCCGTTGCAGCACTGGTCGGCCGACGACATTCCGGGTGACGCGTGTGCGGGATAGCCGGGGTCTTCGACCCCGGTCGCTCCACGTCCTCGGACGAGCTCGCCCGCCTCGCCACTTCGATGGCGTCGGCCATCGAACACCGAGGCCCCGACGAGGGCGACGTGTGGGTCGACGCCGACAGAGGGGTGGGGTTCGGCCACCGGCGGTTGTCGGTGATCGGCCTGGGGCCCGTCGGTCACCAGCCGATGGTGTCGGGCAGCGGTCGTTTCGTCCTCAATTACAACGGTGAGATCTACAACTACGCCTCGGTGGGGCGCCGGCTTGAAGCGGCGGGTGCCACACTGCGCGGAGGCTCCGACACCGAGGTCCTTCTGGGTGCCATCGAGATGTGGGGTCTCGACGAGGCCCTCGACGCCGTCGAGGGGATGTTCGCTCTAGCTCTGTGGGACCGCGACCAAAGCCGAATGCATCTCGTCCGTGACCGGTTCGGTGAGAAGCCGCTCTACTACGGCTGGGTGGGCCGTCATTTCGCCTTCGCCTCCGAGTTGAAGGCGCTGCGATGTCTCCCGGCGTTCAAGCCCGAGATCGACCGCAGCGCCGCCGCGCTCTTCCTGCGTCACAATTGCGTGCCCGCCCCCCGCACCATCTACCGGGGCATCGCCAAGCTCGAACCCGGGCAGCTGCTCACCGTGGGACCCGACGAGCAACGAGGCGGCGAGCCGCGCCCCCGCTCCTACTGGTCGGCGCGCGACGCCGTCGAGTCGGCGCGTCGGCACCCTCTGGCCGACGGTCCGGAAGCGCTCGCCGATCGCGTCGAGACCACCCTGGGCGACGCCGTCGAGGCCCGCATGGTGGCCGACGTGCCCGTGGGGGCGTTTCTGTCCGGCGGAGTGGACTCGAGCCTGGTGGTCGCCCTCATGCAACGGGCGAGCCCCCGCCCGGTACGGACCTTCACCATCGGGTTCGCCGAGGCGGCGTTTGACGAGTCCGTCGACGCGTCGGCCGTGGCGGCCCATCTGGGGACCGACCACACCGTGCTCCGGGTGGGCGATGCCGAGGCCCTGGCCGTCATTCCGAGTCTGGCCGAGATCTGGGACGAGCCCTTTGGAGACTGTTCGCAGATCCCCACCCTTCTCGTCAGCCGGCTAGCGCGCTCGCAGGTCACCGTGTCGCTCTCGGGCGATGGCGGCGACGAACTGTTCGCCGGATACAACCGCCACGCCTGGCTCGAGCGGCTCCAGAAACGTGGCGCCCTGGTACCCGGTGGGGCCCGGCGGTGGGTGGGCACGTCGATGGCCCGGGTGCCACCGGCGGTCGTCGAGGGCACGGCACGATTGTCGGCGGTGCTCCCCAGGCGTTGGCATGTGCGGAACCCGGCCGACAAATTCGCCAAGGTGGGACAGGTCCTGGCGGCGGGCGGGGCCGAGGACGCCTACCTCGCTCTCGTCTCCCACTGGGACGACCCCGAGTCCGTCGTCCGCGGCGCCACCGACGTCCAGTCTCTGGCCTCGAGACCGCAGTCGTGGCCCGAGCTCGGTGGGATCACCGAGCAGGTGCTGTGGCTCGACCTCGTCGGGTATCTCCCCGACGACATCTTGACCAAGCTCGACCGCGCCGCCATGGCCT
>Ga0209415_10004470_pt1 | contig 25616 bp, 20 predicted proteins | sample PeaSoiSIISIP2007_FD_187696 | JGI IMG/M metagenome (GOLD analysis project Ga0209415, IMG submission 187696) | Peat soil microbial communities from Weissenstadt, Germany - SII-SIP-2007 (SPAdes) (version 2) | ecosystem: Environmental > Terrestrial > Soil > Wetlands > Peat | place: Germany... | reverse complement strand
CACGAGGGAGGGCGAGCTACGACGGCCCCTGGACGTAGGCCTCCCGCCGACAAAACCGTCGACAAGGAGCAGGAATCAAAATGAACGTCCGTCATAGTCGTCTTGCACGGTTGGTAGCACTGACCGTCGTAGTGAGCATGCCGCTTCTGGGCATGGCCGGGGTCGCTTCGGCGAAGTCGGCGAAGTGGTGCAGCAACCACCCGAATGCCGCCAAGTGCCAGGCCAGTGGTGGGGGAACCGGCAAGGGCGGACCTCCGCCGTTGATCACGGTCACCGTTGACCCGAACCCGCTGGTGGAGACCGGGCAGTCCGAGATCCACGCCGTTGTCCAGGTGGAGACGAGCCCGTCCTTCGCCGGTGACGAGGTGAACATCGACTCGTCGCAGCTCGAGGCTTCGTGCCAGACGCTGACCTTCGAGAACCTGCAGGCCGGTGGCACCACCGCCAGCCCGAACGTCGTTCCCAACCGCATCGACGCTGTTCTCGACGACGATGGCAACGCCACCGTGGTCGTGGACGGGGAGAACTGCGCCCCGGGGACGAGCGTCGTCGAGGCTGACCTCGAGGTTGCTCCGTTCTACACCGCCCTCGTGACGCTGACGGCCAACCCGCCCGTCGTCACGACGGCCGGCGTCAACGGCTTCCCGACCATCTCGGGTGTTCCGTCCGAGGTCGAGACGGGCGACACGTCCACGAGCGGTGACTCCAACGTCTACGCCGTGTTCTACGTCGAGACCGACGCCGTCTACGCCGAGCAGGTGGTGGAGATCAGCTCCTCGCAGCTCGAGGGTCGCTGCATCCGCGGCTGGCGCTGGGAGCCGGGTAACCAGGACGGCGTCGGCGTCGGTGGCGCCACCAGCTCTGGCGACATCAACGGAGTTGGCGTCAACACCGGTGACAGGGCCACCACGATCCTCGATGACGACGGCAACGCCGTGTTCGTCTTCAAGGGCACGTCGTGCGCCGCTGGAACCTCTGAAGTGATCGCGGACGTCCTGGCTGGTACCCACCAGACCTACGTCTCCGAGTTCACTGTCCTTCCGCCGGCACCGACCATCTGAGCCAAGGCTTAGATCGGCAGTACCAAAGACGGTAAGAGCGGGAAGGGGGGCGCTTTGCGCCCCCCTTCCCGACTCTTGGGAGAAGTGCGGGACCGATCGCACCGGCGTCCCCGGCCGGGCGCGACACACACAGACGTGGCACCATCGGCAGCAACACGGCCATTCGAGCAAACAGATCTGACAGGGCGGGGGGGCGAGAAGGGTGGCACGCAACAAGCGGGCGGTGATCTCGACGGTGTTCATCGCCGTCGTCGTCGCCCTGACGGGATCACTCGTCTTGTTTCTGGGTTCGGTCGCCCAGGCCGACAGCCCCTCTCATCGGGTCGTGGCCAGCAAGGTGACCCACGGACCCAAGCAGCTGAGCGAGCTGCTCGCCAGCAACGCCTGGACGGGCGACGACTTCGGGTGGTCGGTGGCGGTCTCGGGCTCGACGGCCGTCGTCGGGGCGCCCTACGCGTCCTCCTACACCGGGGCGGCCTACATCTTCACCAAGTCGGGCAGCACATGGACGCAGACCCAGGAGTTGACGGCGAGCGACGCCGCGCCGGGCAACGAATTCGGCTGGTCGGTGGCCATCTCCGGTTCGACGGTGGCCGTGGGATCTCCCGGGACCTACTACGGCATCGGTAACGCCTACGTCTTCACCGAGTCCGGTGGCATCTGGACCCAGCAGGGCGAGTTCAACAACACCAGTGGCACTGATTCCGCCACGGGGGGCGACAAGTTCGGCTACTCGGTCGTCACATCGGGTTCGTTGGTCATGGTGGGCGCCGACGGCCACAGCGCCCGGACGGGCGCCGTCTACGTCTACGCCGACAACGCCGGGACCTGGTCCCCGCAAACGGTGCTCACCGCCGCCGACGGCATCCCGTCCGACATGTTCGGCTGGTCCATGGCTGTCGACGGATCGACCCTGGTCGTGAGCGCCGTCCAACACCGCGCCAACGGAGCCATCTACGTCTTCACCGACACGGGCGGCATCTGGACGCAGGCCGCCGAGCTGACGGCGGGCGACGGCCAGGCGGACGACTACTTCGGCGACAAGGTCGCCATCTCGGGAACGCGGATCGTGGCCGGCGCTCCCGGTCACGACAGCGTCACCGGCGCCGCCTACGTCTTCAGCGGCTCAGGCGCCCACTGGAACCAGGTGGGTGAGCTCACCGCATCGGACGGTGCCGACAACAACTGCTTCGGGTGGTCGGTCGGCCTGTCGGGTTCCACCGTCCTGGTGGGGGCCGAGCAACACGCCTCTGGCACCGGGGCCGCCTACGTCTTCAAGAAGGCCGGCTCGACGTGGAAGCAGAAGTCGGAGCTCACCGCCGGCGACGCCGCCTCCGGCAATGAATTCGGCTACTCGGCGTCCCTTTCGGGCACGACCGCTGTCATCGGGTCTGACAACGCCGAGGGCGGGGCCGGGTCGGCGTACATCTTCAACGTCTGACCCTCAGTGATACGTGAGGACGCGGCCGAGCTTGTCGACGGCCAGGCAGAACGTCGTCGAAGCACAGGACACAGAGACGAGGCCTGTTGCGCCGTCGATGTCCCGTGGGGTTGACCACGTCGTTCCGTCGAAGCTGACCACGTTCCCACCGCTGTCGACGGCGACGCAGAAGGTCGGCGCGGCGCAGGACACCGAGGCCAGGGCGTGACTCCCGACGGGAGCCCCGGCGGGGCTCGGGTCGACCGGTTGCGGGACGGACCAGGTCGTTCCGTTCCAGGCCAGGACGTTCCCGACGCTGTCGCCGGCCACGCAGAACGACGTGCTCGGGCACGAGACGGTTTCGAGCTGCCCCGAGGTGTCGACATCCTGCGGTTGGGACCACACGCTGCCGTTCCACTGGGCGGTGCCGCCGATGGTGGCCATACAGAACGACGGGTCGACGCAGGAGATATCGGTCGGCCCTCCCCAGGCGTTCACTGCCGACGACCAGCTGCCGTCGTAGAAGTAGGCGTCACCCTCGCCGTCCACGGTCACACAGAAGCTGCCACCGGCGCAGCCCAGGGCCTGGAGCCCCTGAGCGCCTCCGAGCGTCTGGGCCGACGTCCACGACGTCCCGTTCCACTTGACCACCTCGTTGCCGCCGGGGACCGCCATGCAGAAGAACGGGCTTCCGCACGACAGATCGGCGGCCTCCGGCGTGGGGGCGGGACCAGCCCCGGTCACCGACAAGGCGGCCGACCACCCCGTTCCGTCGTAGCGGTACGAGGTCCCGTCGGTGCTGAGTGCCAGGCAGAACGTCGCGATCGGGCACGACAAGGAGCTGATGGGGTGGGCGGCGTCGATCGCCGTCGACGGAGCCGACCACGGGGAGGGGATCGTGCTGGTCGTGGTCGACCTCTGCGAGGTCGTGGTGGTCGTCGTCGTTCGCGTGGCCGCCTTGGGGGCGTTCTGGCTGCATCCCGCCGCCACCGTCAACACGACGATCACCGCCAGTGACGACGAGGAACGCCGCCGGAAGGTCGTGGTCGTTGGCACGCGGCGACATTCTTCCATGGCGATTGCCTTTTCACGGGCCGGTTGCCCGACGGCCCACGGTCGCCTCATCGGGCACTTCGATCACTTCTGTGACAACAACCGCACCGGAGCAGGGAAAACACGGGTGCGGGGGGCGGACGGGGACAATGGTGACGGTAAATTTGTGTTGTGCACGCGTTGGGCAACCGGACCATCAGCGCGTACCATTTGAAGATGCTCGTTGGGGCGAGCTCGGAGACAGAGGCCAGTTCGATGTATGGAGCCCGATGAGCGATCGCGGTCACGGTTCGCCGACCGCACCGGCCGAGACCGGCGCCGCCGAGAACACGGCCGCGGACGAACTCACCACCGGCGATGAGCGATTCGACTTCGGGGTCCGCAACACCCTGCTGTATTTCAAGGACCTGAAACAGGCCACCCTCGACCTCTCGCCCGGCTCGGGCGCCGTCCGGGGTGCCGTCGACCGCCTCCTGGCCTCGCACCGGGTGTCGTTGTCCGAGCTCTTCGACAATGAACCCAACGCCCTACGTGACGCCACCAAACGGGTCCGGGCTATCTCCTACCGGGCTCAACGCAGCGTCGACAAGGGGGCGCAGGCCGCTCTGGGCATCGCCTGGGGCATGGCCACGTGGGACAACGGCCGGTCGACCACCCCGGCCGCCCCCGTCGTCCTGCGCGAGGCGGGGGTGGCGCGGAGGGTCGGGACCGACGAGGACTTCTATCTCGCCGTCGAGGGTGGCTGGATCTTGAACACGAGCTTGCTCCATCTGCTCGAAATGGACTTCGGAGTCGACGTCGAGCTCGGCGCGCTGGTCGATCTGGTCGAGGAATTGGCCGACCACGGTGATCCCGACGCCCTCTTCGAACGCGTGGCCAAGATCGCCCACGATGTGCCGGGATTCGCCGTCGCCCGGCGCGTCGTCCTCGGATCGGTCCCCCGGGCCCCCATGCTCGCCGGCCGGGACATCGCTGCTCCGGCGCCGGCGCGTGGAAATGACGTCGTCGCGCCCGACGCGACCCCGGCGGGCGAGCCCGACGCGACCCCGTCGGCCTATCCCGATGCGGCCCCGTCGGTCGAGCCGGAAGGGGTCGCTTCGGTCGAGCCTGGTGAGGACGAGAGCGAGGACGATGTCTTGGCGCGCACCGTCGAGCTCTTCCGCACCGGAATGCTGAACCCGGCCCGTCTCGCCCCGGGGTCGACCGAACGTCTCGTCCTCGAGGAGTTCGGCACCGACGCGGTGATCGCCGAGATCACCGCCACCCTGCGGGGCGACAGCTGGCCCGAGGCTCTCGTCGAGCATGCCGATTCCGGCCTCCGGGTCCGGGACCCGGCCGATCTCCTCCAGCGCTGGTTCGACGCCAGTGGCCAGCGCCCGAGGCCGTCGCAGTGGGACGCCACCCACTTCGCCCTGTGGGGACTGGCCGCCGCCCCGGCGGCGGGTAAACCGGCCATCGGTTCGGTCGCCCGCTGGGGGGAGAAGCGCCACCATCCGGTCCTCCTCGCCTGGCAGCTCGTGGCCGAGCGCCGCAACCGCGGCCATCACAGCCGTCGCCGCCGGAAGCTCCTGCCGGCGCGCGGTGTGGCCATTCCCCGGGGTCTCGACCAGGCCCTGTGGGGTCTGCCCGTGGACCTGCTGGCCGAGTGGGCCGCCTGGGTGTTCCGGCAGTGGCCCGGCGCACCCATCGAACTGCTGCTGCCCACCGGCACGGGGGAGCTCGTCAGCTCCTGGTACGAGCGGGCCCGGCCCGTGGCCGAACTGGCAGTGAAGACCTGGATCCCCTTCGCCGCCGTCGAACGCGATCTGGGCCGGTCCGCCCGTCGCTGGGTCAAGCACCTGACGGTCGCCTGCGACGGCGGGGGAGCGCCCCTGGCCACGTGGTTCGAGCAGTCCACCGACGCCGCTGCCCAGGCGTTGGCGCTCCGACTCGGGGACCCGGCCGTGACCGGCGGCCGCCGAGGCCGTCGCTCAAAACGTCGCCCCGCCGCCCCGGCCGAGCACGCCATCTGATCGATTCAGAGAGGGACGGGGAAGAACATCTCGCGGTCGGCGAGGAAGTGGCGCAGGAAGGCCGGCCGTAATCCCCCGGTCTTCTCCCCGCCCGCCGCCGCCGACATCTGCGAGCGGAAGACGTCGACCGCCGCGCCTTTGCGTTCGAGGTAGCCGCCGCTGTCCACCGTCTGGGCCGGCGACGCCACCGCCACCGTCCGGGCCCATGACCGGGGTCGCGCCCACTGCCAGATGGGATAGGCGAGCAACCGCACCCCGCTCCCGGCCAGGGCCCGCGCCGTCGCCCGGGCCAGCGCCGCGTGGTCGCTGTGGGGATCGGCCTCCGACGTCACGAAGACCTCGTCGGGCGCGTGGCGCCGGACGAAGTCGGCCACGGCGTCCACCAGAGCATCGCCGGCGCCGTCGAGCTTTGTCTCCGGAAACGACAGGTGCGTCACGGCGTCGTCGGGGAGACCGAGGATCCGGCACGAGGCCCGCAGCTCGGCGTCGCGCACGGCGATGTTCTCGGCCGCCGGCCGCCACGGCGGCCAGGTGGCGCCGTCACTGATCACGACCACCTGCACGGCGGCCCCGGCGTCGACCTTCCGCATCACGGTGGCCCCGCACCCGAGCGTCTCGTCGTCGGGGTGCGGCGCCAGCACCACGCACGACCGCCCGGCGCTGGCCGTCGTGACGTCGGTGCCCCTGCGCCTCATGGACTCCCCGATCCACGCCGCGATGGGCAGCTTCACCGGAACGAGGGCCGACTCCACCAAGCGCCGCCCCGCCGACATCGTCATGAACCGGTTGCCCCCCGCCCCCGCCCGGCCCCGATCTTCCGCACGATGCTGAAGGCCCGCTCCCGCTCGCTCGGTGGCGCCCCCGTGGCCAGGTACAGACCGAGGTAGGCGGCCACCCCGGCCAGGCCGTTCACGACGGCCCCGATGAACGAATAGCCGGTGAGGGACCGGCCCGCCAGCAGGACGGCGGCGCAGGCGGCGGCGGGGAGGATATGGGGGACGACGGCCCCCCGGACCACCTCGGAGATCCGTACCTTCACGGCCCGGGTGCCGACCACGAGCAGTCCGGGCAGCCGCACGAGGAGAACCCCCCCGAGTGTCCCCACCGCCACTCCCAACGGTCCGATCACGTAGGCCAAGGTGATGGAGAGCACGATGTTCACGACAACTTCGACCCCCGACACGGCGCAGAGCACCGTGAGATCGCCCGATCCGAGGAGCACCTGGGCGAGGCACTTCACCGGCGAGGCGATGCCGACGGCCAGGGCCAGGATGACGAGGACGTGGGCCGAGGTGTCGTAGCCGGGACCCACCCAGCCCCGGATCCCGGGGCCGGCCAGCACCATGAGCAGCAGCGAGATCAGCACACCGACGAGCAGCGTCACCCGGATGCCGTCGATGACGATGCCCTTCAGGGCGTCGCGGTCCTTGTTCCGCAGGGTGGCGGAGGCGTAGGGGAAGAACACGATGGCCAGTGAGTCGAGGGACAGATTGGCTGCCTTGGCCAACTTGGCCCCCACGGCGTACACGGCGGCCGGCTTCACCCCGAGCACGATGCCCACGACGACCACGTCGGACGCGGCCAGCGTGGCCTGGAGCAGCGCGTACACGAGGAACCAACCCGAGATGTTGGCCGCGGCGCGCAGCCGGAGCCGGTCGACGAGGCTGAACCGGATGCGCGCCCCGGGGATGATGTGGCGGAGCATGGCCCAGCGCACGCCCTGGAAACCCACCGTGATGGCCGAGGTGGCGACGGCGAGGGCGACGATGCCACCACCGAGGAGCACGATCACCACGCTGGCCACGGCGATGGCGATCCCCATCGAGGCGTTGGCCAGCGACAGCAGGTCGAATCGCTGGTATCCCCCCAGTGACCCGCCGAAGGTGTCGCCGGGGATGGAGACGGCCAGCCCCACGGCGAGGACGGCGACGCAGATGAACACCTGCCGGTTCATGCCGGAAGGGATGTGCACGATGTGGGGGAAGAAGTAGGCGATCACCACGCCTACGACCAGTGCGATGGCGCCCATGGGGACGAGCACGAAGAACGTCGTGTTGATCATCCGCACGGCCTGGTCGGGCCGCACGTGCGCGTCTTCGGCCACCAGCTTGGTCGAGGCACCTCCGAAACCCAGCTCGAACAATTCCAGGTAGGCCACCACCGTGCTCGCCAGCACCCAGATCCCGAAGGCGGACCGACCGAGGTGGTGCAGCAGCAGCGGCGTCACCACGATGGCCGACAGCGCCGTCACGGCCAGGGCCACGTAGTTGCTGAAGACGTTGGCCCCGAAGCGATGCGGGAGCGCGCTCTCGGCCGCTGGGCTCCCGTCGGTCACAGCCCTGTCACCGTTCGCTCCATCGGTCCTTTCCACCCTACGCGACGTCCCCGGGCCGGGAGAGTTACCGTCGTCGGGGCGACCGGAGCCCGGCCACGGCGCGCTTGAGGGACACCGCGCCGCGAACGACGGGGTTCGGCAGGGCCACGGCCCACTTCAGCCGGCCGAGTTGGGGGAGGTCGCTCCCGCCGAGGGCCTCGGCTGCCGCCACCGCCACCCGGGCGTCGGCCCGTCGTCCCGCCAATAGCAGCGCCCGGGCCCGGCGCAGATGCCAGCGGGCCCGCGGCCGCGACGTCAACGCCACCTGTCGGTCGCTGCGTCCGGCCAACCACCCGTCCCAGAAGGCGAGCACGTCCTCGGCCACACCCAGACCGCTGTCGGCGCCCCGCCATGCCCCGGACTGGCCCCGGTGCATGGAATACGTCATCAACACCTGGTCGAGGAAGTAGACGGGCCACCCCGCCTCGGCCAGGGACAGGAAGAACTGCAGGTCCCCGCAACACAGGTCGGGCCACTGCCGCGCCGGCCCCGACCACACCTCGCGCCGCCAGACGGCATTGCCCTGCAACATGAACCACTCCTCGCCGAGCAGCACCTCGAGCAGCGCGTCGGTCCGCCCGGGCCGAAGCGGGATGGGCCAGCGTTCGCCGGCGTCGGCACCGCCGCGGTCGAGTACCACGGCGCTGCAGGCGAGCCCGATCCCGGCGTCGGCGTCGAGCACTTCCACCAGTCGGGACAGAAAGGCCGGATCCCAGCGGTCGTCGTCGTGGAGCACGGCCACGTACCGTCCCCGGGCCCGGTCGAGCAGCGCGACGTGGTTCTGCGAGAAGCCCAGCCGTTCCGGGTTGTGCCGGTAGTGCACCCGGGCATCGTCGAGCTCGGCCACCAACACCGCCGCCGCGCCCGTCTCGTCGCCGATCAGCAACTCGAAGTCGCCGAAGTCCTGACCGAGCACGCTCATCACCGCCGCCCGCACCTCAGGGGCCGTGCGTGCCATCGGCATGCACACCGAGACCGCCGGCCCACCCGCAGCCGCCTCAACGTCGCTCTCGCTCGGGGGCACCGGGTCAGAAGCTGGCCGGCAGCAAGGGGCTCACGGCGCCGAAGAAGAAGAAGAGCACCACCAGGACACCGGCGCTTCCGGCGCCGTAGACGAGGAGACGTTGGCCCCGTGGTCGGCGTCGGCGCCCCACCAGCAGCACGGCGGCTCCGGCGACGAGCACGGCGATCCCCCACAGCAGCGCCGGTTGCCAGTTCCCCTGGCCCCCGGCCAGGTCGTCGGCCGCCGCGCTCCCCACCGTCAGCCCCCTGGGTGGCGTCGTCGTCGTGGTCGTCGTTCCTTTCGCCCCCGGCACCACGGACGAGGAGAACAGCGCGGCCTGGACGACCAGGCGGTTGCTCGCACTGAAACGCGGCGTGCACGTCGTGAGCGTCAGCTCCGGCGTCACGCTGGCGGCGAGCACCGACCGGTCCGACGGCGACACCACCAGGCTCCGATCCACCTTGTAGGTGAACATGCCCTGCGGCGTCGTCAGCATGATCTCGTCGCCCGGATGCAGCGCGTCCAGGTTGTAGAAGGGGGCGCCGTAGGTGGTCCGGTGCCCGGCGATGGCGGCGTTGCCGGCCTGTCCCGGCAACGGTGTCCCCTGGTAATGCCCGGGTCCCTGCCGCAGGTCGGGTGTGTTCGTCCCCTCGACCACGATCTTGTTCACCCCGATCTTCGGGATCTGGAGCACGGCCACCGGTGCTCCCTCGCCCGGGTCGGCCGTCGTCGGCGCCGGGTCGGCGCTCGTCCCGGTCGGCGTCGTCGTCGAGCTCCCCGGCGTCGTCGAGCTCCCCGGCGTCGTCGAGCTCGGCGTCGTCCGGCCGCCGGCGTGGTGCAGCTCGTGATCGAGTTGCTGCCGCAGCACGCTCTGGCTGTGCGACTCCACCAGGTCCGTCCCCCACAGCTGATAGGCGACGAACAGCAGGATCACGGTTCCGACGCAGAGCAGGACACGGCCCAGGGCGCCGGTCAGCTGGCCCCTTTGCACGCATCGACACTACCGGTGCCCACCGCTTCTACACTCTCGCTGTCGTCGTCCTCTTCGTCTGCACCGCGAACGTGTGTCGGTCCCCGATGGCGGCGTCCCATCTCGGCGTCGTAGCCGGTGATCTCGGCCAACCCGTCACCGTCACCTCGGCCGGTCTCCTCGAAGGCGGTCACCCGGTGTCGCGCGAGGTGGTGAAAGCCATGGCCCCCTACGGCGTCGACCTCGCCGCCCACCGCTCCACCACCCTCACGGCGGCGGCCGTCGAGGCGGCCGATCTGGTTCTCGGCCTGGAGCGCCGCCACGCCCGCGAGGCCATCCTCCTCGTCCCCGCCGCCTGGGACCGGACCTTCACCTTGAAGGAGTTGGTCCGCCAGGGCGAGGCGTCCGGCCCCCGCCGGCCCGGCGAGCCCCTCGCCGCCTGGCTGGCCGCACTGGTGGGCGGGAGGGAACGGACCGACCTCATCGGGCGCTCGCCCGACGACGACGTGGCCGACCCCCTCGGCGGCAGCCTGGCCGACTACCGGGCCACGGCGGCCGAGCTGGCCGACCTCGTCGGCCGGCTGGCCCCATTCCTGTGGCCGGACGCCCGACGTGCCGATAGCTGATCGATGCCCCGCCTCCGCTGGTCGCGCCGCCGGATCGTCTGGTCGGCCGTCGCGGTCGCGGTCCTCATCTGGATGATCGCCTCCGCCGTCGTCCTCGTCATGGGCGTCCGTGACGCCAGCCGGGCCACGGCCGAGGTGAACCTGGCCAAGAACCACCTCTCGGCCGCCGATCTCGTCTCCGGGGGTCCTGGGCCCCAGTTGAAGGCGGCCGGTGCCGAGTTCTCCCGGGCCAAGTCCCTGCTCGACTCGCCCCTCCTCGCCCCTATCGACATCCTCCCCGTCCTCGGCCGCCAGCTCCGCTCCGTCCAGGACCTGGCCGGCGCCTCGGCCCAGGTCTCAGACATCGGCGTGACCGCCGTCACCGCGGCCAAGACCGTCCTGGACGCCCCCCACCAGGCCGGCCCCGAACGGGTCACCGCCCTGCGCCGGCTGGCCCTGCTCGGCCAGCTCACGAACGCGGCGCTGGCCAAGATCGACCCCGGTCCCTCGCAGGCCCTGATCGGACCGGTCGCCTCCAAGTACGACTCCTTCATCCGCCAGCTCGACCAGGCCCGGACCAGGCTCAGAAACGCCTCGGCCGTGGCCACGGCGGTGGCCGGCATCCTCCAGGGTCCCCAGCAGTACCTCATCCTCATGGGCAACAACGCCGAGATGCGGGCCGGCTCGGGGGCCTTCCTCGAGGCCGGCCTCCTCACCACCGCCAACGGCGAGCTCCACCTGAGCGGGGTGGTCCCCACCTCGGGTATCCCGACGAAACCGGGTTCTGTCCCCGTCACCGGCGACCTGGCGGCGGACTGGGGCTGGCTCCTGCCCGGCGTCGACTGGCGCAACCTGGGCCTCACCCCCCAATTCGACGTGAACGGCCCCCTGGCGGCCCGCATGTGGCAGTCGGTCACCGGCCAGCACGTCGACGGCGTCCTGGCCGTCGACGTCGACACCCTGCGTCAATTCCTCCAGGTCACGGGCCCGGTCGTCCTGCCCGACGGCACCTCGTTGAACGCCGACAACGTGGTCGAGTACCTCACCCACGACCAGTACGTCGGTCTCTCCGACACCGACACCTCGAAGGTCCGGGTCGACCGCCTGGGGGCGATCGCCACCGCCTCCCTGGACGCCCTCAACAACGAGTCCCTCGATTTGAAGAACCTGGCCGACGCCATGACCTCGGCCACGTCGGGGCGCCATCTTCTGCTCTGGTCGGCCGATCCGTCGGCCGAGAGTGCCTGGCAGGAGGGCGGGGTGGGGGGTCAGCTCTCGTCCGACTCGGCCCTGGTGGCCGTGCTCAACCGGGGCGGCAACAAGCTCGACCAGTACCTCTCGGTCGGGGCCGACCTCCAGATCACCCCCGGATCGGGCCCGGCCCGGGATTCGACGCAGGGTTCGCTCGCCGTCACCCTCCAGAACCAGACCCCACCGGGTCAATCCCAGTTCATCGCCGGTCCCTACCCGGGGCTCGGCACGACCTACGGCGAGTACGTCGGCCTGCTCACCGTCAACCTGCCCCCCGAGGCCTCGCACCTGCAGGTCGGGGCGGGCCAGGTGGTGGACGTGCTCGGGGCCGAAGGGCCGGTCTGGGTCCTCGCCACCCCCGTCGACGTCCACGCCGGCGCCTCGGAGCGCATCGTCGTCACCTTCCGGCTCCCGGCCGGCCACGGCTCGATGACGGTCGTCCCCTCGGCCCGGCTGTCCCCGATCGCCTGGCACTATCGTGGGGCCGTCCACAGCGATGTGACGCCCTTCAGCCTCTCGTGGTAGCCCGCCGGTCGTCCCGTTACTGGTCACTCACCGTGGTGGGGCTTCTGGGGGGGTTTCCTGTGCAGTTGACCGGATGTTGGGATTCCATAGTGTTGTTGGTGAGCAACGGGGCGCACTATGCGTCGTAGAGCGTTCACGATGGGCGCAACCACCACGCAGGGCGGCCCCGCTACGGAGGGCGCCGCCACTGCTAAGGTGTTGAGCACCACAAAGAGCGGTTATTGGGTAAAAATTTTGATTTCGGAACGATGAATTGCCCGCCGAAGGTGGCCAATGGCCGGACGAGACCACAGCATGTGACTAAGTTAGATGGAGGAGTCGTCGCCAAAAGCGGCGGGGCGAGGGGTGGCAACATGAAGATCAGATGGCTGGGATTGGGTCTGGGCACGGTCCTGACCCTGGCCGGCGTGGTGGTTCCATCGGTGACGGCCAGTGCTGACAGCACCTGTTACACGGGTTGCTCGTCTCCGCCGCCGTCCAGCCAGGAACCGACTCCGGTCGTGAAGACGGTCAGCGTCTCGTCGAGCGCCCTGGCGTTCACCGGTGCCGACATCGAGGAGATGACGGCGCTCGGTGCGGGCGCCCTCGTCGTGGGCGGCGTCCTCGTGCGTCGCAGCCGCCGCCGTCGTCTGCCCGCGTAAGCCTCAGCGGCTCGCGACGTAGACGTCACACATGGCCGTCGGGCTCAACTTCCAGTCGTGGGCGAGTGCGTCTCCGACGCGCGGCCGGGCTGTGCCCCGCCGCCGCTGGCACGTGCCCGCCCGACCGGAGATGGCCGTCGTCGCCTTCGCCGACGTCGCCGCCCTGGCGGCGCTGGTCCTCATCGTGGCCCCGCTCATAGCGACCTGGTGGAGTTGGCTCACCGTCGGTTCGGTCGTCGTCCTGCTCACCGCCACCGGTCACTACCGCAGCCGCATCACCTTGAACGCGGCCCGCGAGGCCCGCTCCATCGCCGCCTGCGTCGGCGTGCCCTTCCTCGTCATGGCGGCTGTGCACGTGAACGGTGTCTCGGGCCTCGATCTGCTCGAGGGGGGCGCCGTCGTCATCGCCTCCATGCTCGTCCTGCGCTGCGCGCTCTACGGCCTCATCCGGCGGCTCCGGGCGCGCGGTGTCTACGGCGAGCGGACCCTGATCATCGGCGCCGGCCAGATCGGCACCACCTTCGCCGCCACGCTCGAAGAGCACCGCGAATACGGACTGCGTCCCATCGGCTTCCTGGACGACGTCGACGGCTCCGATCTCCCCCTGCCGCTCTTCGGTGGCGTCGCCCTGCTGCGCATGGTCCTCTTCGAAGAGCGCGTCGACCGTGTCGTCGTGGCCTTCGGCGTGGCCCGTGAAGAGGACATGGTCGACGTCCTGCGCGCCTGCGAGGACGCGTCGGTCGACATCCACATCCTCCCCCGTTTCTTCGAGCTCGGTTCCGCCGTGCACGCCAAGGACACCGACGACGTCTGGGGCTTCCCTCTCGTCCGTCTCCGCCGGCCCGTCCTGCGCACCTACTCCCGCGCCGCCAAGCGGGCCTTCGACATGACGGTGGCCGCGCTCGGACTGGTTCTCCTCGCGCCCCTCTACGCCATCCTCGCCGTGGCCGTGAAGTTCTCGAGCCCCGGCCCCGTCCACTTCCGCCAGCAGCGCATCGGGCAACGGGGCGAGACCGTCGAGATCTTGAAGTTCCGTTCCATGCGCGTCCACACCGACTCCGACACCGAGTGGACCATCGCCGAGGAAGCTGTCACCAAGGTCGGCCGCGTCCTGCGTGTCCTCGGTCTCGACGAGATCCCCCAGCTCTGGAACATCCTCAGGGGCGAGATGTCGCTCGTCGGCCCCCGTCCCGAGCGGCCCTTCTTCGTCGAGCAATTCAAGGCCGAGATCCGCCACTACGACGACCGCCACCGCGTGCCCGTCGGCCTCACCGGCCTGGCCCAGGTCCACGGCCTGCGGGGCGACACCTCCATCGAGGAGCGGGCCCGCTTCGACAACCACTACATCGAGAACTGGTCGCTGTGGCGTGACATGGTCATCCTCGTCCAGACCCTGTTCGCCGTGGTCCGCAACGCCGCGCGTCCGTCCGGGCCGTCGAGCACGGTCAGCGCCACCGTCACCTCGACCGTGGGCGTGGTCTCGACGGCCACCGCCACCCCATCCACGGGATCGGCGGTCGGTGCCGTACGCTCGGAGAATCTCGAACACCCGAACACCGACGAGGCCCGGACCATCGCGCCGGCGGTCCACGGATCGAACGAGGCCGCTCCGATCGCATGACGGCGGTCGGTCACCGCGCCCCTGACATGGGCGCCGGTGTCGACGACACGGTGATCACCTCGCCGGTCGGTTCTTCTGCCCGTTCACTTCCTGACGGTTCACCTCCTGCCAGTTCACCTCCTGCCGGTCCACCGTTCGGTGTGACGACCGACGACCCGGCGGCCCCGACGTCGTGGCGGCTGTCGGTCGGCGCCGTGGCCGTCCTCGGCGCCGCCGTCGGCCTTCTCTCGATCGGCAGCGCCAGCTTTTCGCTCGACGAGTCCGTCAGCACCACGTTGGCCGAAGCGCCGTGGCACGCCTTCACCCAGTCCGTTCTCCACCGCGAAGCGAACATGTCGCTCTACTACCTGCTGCTGCGGCTGTGGATGCATCTCGGACACTCCGAAGCCGTCGTCCGCACCTTGTCGCTCCTGGTCAGTGTCGCCGCCCTGGCCGTCGTCATGGTGCTGGCGCGCCGGCTCTTCGGCCGTCGCACCGCCGTCATCAGCGGTGTCCTCCTGGCCGTCGACCCCCTCGTCGTGATGTTCGCTCAGAACGCGCGCGGCTATGCGCTCAGTCTTCTCCTCGTGAGCGCCTCGTCGGCGCTCTTCGTCACCGCGCTGCGCTCCCCCTCGCGCACCGGCCTGTGGGTGGCCTACGCGCTGGTGTCGGCGTTGGCCGCCTACGCCAACTTCTGGGCCGCCCTCGTGCCCCTGGCCCACGGCGTCTCTCTGGCCTTCCTTCCCCGCGCCACGGCACCGTGGCGTCGTCTCATCCCCACCGCCGTCGGTCTCGGTGTCCTTCTCTTCCCGTTGGCCCTCTTGATCCACGCCACCGACAGCGCCGGCGTCAACTGGGCCGCCGGATCGAGCGCCGGGAAGATCTTCTCCAAAGTGCGTGCCGACATCCCCCATCCCGTGATCGACCTCGCCGTCGTGGCCGTGGTGGCCGTCGTCGTCGCCGTCGTGGCCGTGGTGCGCCGGCACCCGAAGACGGCGATCGTGGCGGAGCACTGGCCCATCGTCTTCGTCGTGTGTTGGTTGGTCGTGCCGGTGGCGGCCGTGATCCTTCTCTCGCTCGCCTACAAGCCGCTGCTCGTCGTGCGCTATCTCGTCATCTGCCTGCCACCGTTCGTCCTCCTCGTCGCCTACGGCCTGACCCGTCTCAAAGGCACCGTGGCGGCGGCGACCCTGGCCGTCGTGGTGGTCGCCTCCGGCGCCGGGGTGGGGGCCTTCCTCTCGCACGGCTCGTCCGAGGACTGGCGGGGGGCGGCCGCGGCGGTGGCCGATGGGGCCCGTCCCGGTGACGGTGTGGTCATCTTCGCCCCCTACACGCGCATCCCCTTCCAGTGGTACCTCGTCCAGCACCCGGGGGCCGCCGCGCTCCTCGATCCGGCCTTCCCCCCCGGTCCGTGGAACGGTGACGGCCTGCGGTACGACGCCTCCTTCGCCGTCACCGCCCCCGCCATCGCCCGGGCCGTGGCGCCGGACCACCGCGTGTGGCTGGTGCTCAGCCAGCAGCAGCTCTATCCCGCCGACGACCGGGCCCTTGTGGCCGGGCTCCGGTCGGCCGGGTTCACCCCCGGACCCACCCGGAGCTTCGCCGGGGTGGAGGTGGTGCAGTACACGGGTTCCGGGGGCGCGTAGGCCCCGGAACCGCGTAGGCCCGGCCGTGGATTACCCCGGCCGCGTGACCAAAACGTCGCCGGCAACGGGGTATGGCGGGAGTGGGCAGGCGATACTGTGGCCCGTGGTCGAGTCGGCGTACAGCGAAGACGCGGCTCGACGCGGTCTGTCGACGGGGTCGACGGCGACCCACGCGCTGCACGTCCTTCTCGTCGACGTCTCCGACCGCGGCGGCATCGCCCGCTACACCGATTGCCTCGCTTCGGCCCTGCGATCCGAGGGAGTCACCGTTTCCCTGGCGGCACCGAGTGGGCGGGCCGACCCGGGCCTCGGCCTGGCCCACCGCAAATGGGGGCCGGAGCTGTCGGGTATGGCCCGGCAGAGACTGCGCGCCCGCCGGCTGGCGGAGATCGTGCCGTCGGCGATCCTCCTCGGCCGCGCCGTCGTCCGGGCCCGTCCCGACGTGGTCCACATGCAGACCGAAGTCGTCCCCCCCTTCGACGACCTGGCCGTGCGGGCCGTCTCCCGGCGCGTCCCCGTGGTGATCACGGCCCACGATCCCGAACCGCTCGACGGGGGCGAGCGCGCCCTCGAGCGTCAGGCCCGCCGCTGGCGTTCGGCCGATGCCGTCATCATCCACGGCGACGGTCCCCGTGACCTGGTGGAGCGCCACGCCGCCGGAGTCCCCGTCCACGTGGTCCCCGTCGACCTGCCTCTCGGCGGCCCGGCCGCTTCCCGTGACGAGGCGCGCCGGGGGCTCGGCCTCGACGACGCACCGACGGCGTTGCTGCTCGGGCTGCTGCGGCCCTACAAGGGGATCGACCTTCTGGCCGAGGCCTGGCCCGCGGTCGTCGCCCGCGTTCCCCGGGCCCGGCTGCTGCTCGTGGGGGAGCCCTATGCGTGTGCGGAGATGGACCGGTTGGTGCAGGTGGGCGGCGTCGAGCTGCGGGCCGGCTTCATCGCCGAGGACGACCTGAACCGCTGGGCGGCGGCGGCCGACGTGATGGTGCTGCCGTACCACCGGGGCTCGCACTCGGGGATCCTGCACCGCGCCTTGGCCGTGGGGACGCCGGTGCTGGCCTCGCCGTCGCTGGCCGACGAGGTGGGGCGGACCGGGGCCGGTCGGGTCGTCGAGATGGACGGCGCCGCCTGGGCCGACGCGCTGGTGGCGGCACTCGTCGGACCGGCGTCGCCGGCACCGCCCGTTCCCACAGGCCGGAGCACGGCCCTCGGAACGCTGGCCGTCTACCGCGAGGTGCTGCAGCGGCGGGCCCAACGACACCGGACTGGGGGCCACCACGCCGGGGGCCACCACGCCCTGCGCCGCCACGCCGGGGGCCACCGGGCCTCACGCCCCGGGGCCGGGGTGCTGCAGTGAGCCGGCGTCGCCGGTCGGGGGAGCGGGTGTCGGTGGTGGAGGTGTGCAACGCCCGTCAGGCGTGGGGGGCCGAGTTCGCCGTGATGGCCCTGGCCGGGCCCCTGGCCGAACGGGGCGTCGACCTCATCCTGGCGTCTCCTCTCGGCGGTGATCTGCCCGAGCAGTGGCAGAAGCTCGGATTCCGCCACGTCCCCCTGGACATCCCGACCCGTCAGGGGGTGCGCGGCGCCGACGGCGATTCGCCGCCGGGGACGGGCCAGCTCGTGCGCGAACTGGGCACCACGTTCAGCTCGGTCCGCCGGATCGCCCACGTGGCCCGGGCCGGCGACGTGATCAACTCGAGCAGCCTGTGGACCCATGTCGACTGCGCCCTGGCCGGCCGGCTGGCGCGGCGGCCGGTGGTCCTCGACATGCATGACATCGTCCGGCCCGGAATCGGTCGGAAGCTGCAGACGATGGCCGTGCGGTTGTCGTCGGCCTCGATCGCCGTGAGCAACGCCGTGGCCGACTGCGTCGGCCGTTTCGGGACACCGAAGCTGCGGATCATGGTGCCGGCCGTCGACCTCGAACGGTTCCGACCGGGGCCGCACGATCCCGAGATGCGCCGGCGGTTGACCTCGTCGGAAGACGACCCCTTGATCGGCATCGTGGGCCGGATCGACCGCGAGAAGGGGGTGGACCTCGTGGTGGAGGCCGTGGCGGCGCTGACCGGCCCGGCCGCCCGGGCCCACCTGGTGGTGGTGGGGAGCCCGGGCTTCGATTCGGGCGAGTACCTGGAACAGCTGAAGGCCGACGCCGGCCGGCTGCTCGGGGACCGGGCCCGGTTCGCCGGGCGGATCGACGACATCCCCACCGTGCTGCGGACCCTCGACGTGGTGGTGAACGCCTCGGTGGCCGAGCCCTTCGGCCTGACCGTGCTCGAGGCCCAGGCGTCGGGCGTCCCCGTGGTGGCCACCCGCTCGGGGGGCGTGACCGACTATCTGACCGACGGGGACAACGCCCTGCTCGTCCCCGTCGGGGACGCCGAGGCGCTGGCCCGGGCCCTCGAGGCCGTCCTCGGCGACGGTGCCCTGGCCGCCCAGCTGGGCCGCCACGCCCGCGCCCTGGCCGAGACCAGCCACGGTGTGGACGGCTTCGCCGACGACCTGGCCGAGCTCTACCACCGGCTGGCCAAGAAGGTTCCGGCGGCGGCCGGGATCGGCCGGTGAGCCCGATGAGCCCGGGGAGCCCGGTGAGCCCGGTGCCGGGGCGACCGAGAATCCTGATGGTGACCAAATTCGTGCCCATCCCGGCCGACGCCGGGGGGAAGCAGCGCTCGCTCGCCATCCTGCGGCGGTTGGCCGAGAGGGGCGAGGTGGTGCTGTGCGCCTACGACGACGGGTCGGCCGATCGGGCCGCCGTGGAGAAGCTCGGGGTGGACGTCCGGGCCGTGCCGTGGCGGCCGGGACCGGCCGCCGTGGCGCGGGGGCTCGGGCGGACGAGGAGTCTCTCGGCCGCCCGCTTCTGGAGCCGCGGACTGGAGGCCGAGGTGCGGACGGCCGCCGGCGAGGGGCCGCTCGATCTGCTGCAGGTCGAGTACATGCAGATGGCCCCCTTCGGCGACGAGGTGGCGGCCGGCCGGCGGGTGCTCGACCTGCCCGACGTCCAGTCGGCCCTGGCCGCCAGCTACGCCCGGGGCCGGAGGCTGCCGCTGTCGCTTCCCTTCCACCTGGAGGCGGCCGCGCTGCGCGCCCTCGAACGGCGGGCCCTGGACAGCTTCGACACGGTGGTGGTGGTGAGCGAGCACGAGAAGGAGAGGCTGCCGGCCACGACGGGCTCGGTGATGGTCTGCCCCAACGGGATCGACATGCCCGAGCCGCTGCCGCCGGCGACGACACCGACGGTCTCCTTCGTGGCCACGATGGGCTGGGCCCCGAACGCCGACGCCGCGCTGTGGCTGGGCCGTGAGATCTGGCCCGCCGTGCTGGCCGCCGTGCCCGAGGGCCGGCTGCTGCTGGTGGGACGGGACCCGACGCCGGCGGTGCGGGCCCTCGCCTCGGACAGCATCGAGGTGTCCGGTACGGTGGACGACGTTCGTCCCTACCTGGCCCAGACGGCCGTCGCCGTGGCACCGCTGCGATCCGGGGGTGGGACCCGCCTGAAGATCCTCGAGGCGCTCGGGGTGGGCCGGCCGGTGGTGGCCACGCCGGCCGGGGTGGACGGCCTCGAAGACCTGGTGGGACGGGGTGTGGTGGTGGCCGACGACGCTCCTGGGATCGCCCGGGCCCTGGTCGGGCTGCTCAAGGCCCCTCGAAAGGCCGCCGATATGGGAAGTGCGGGCCACGACGCCGTCGCCGCCGACCATTCCTGGGACGGAGCGCTGGCCCCGCTGCTGGAGGCGGTGTCCCGATGACCCAGGTTGCCATCTTGCTCGTGGCCGGGGCGGCCGCGGCGGTGCTCTTCGGGCTGTTCGCCAAGTGGGAGCGCAGCGGGCGGGAGCACTACGCCGTGATGCTGCTGCTGGGCCTGCTCGTGATCGAGACCAGCCTGTACGAGAACCAGGACCTGATGCCCCGGGACATCTTCCATCCCGGGAGCGGGGCCTTCGAGTTCCGGCTGCCCGAGGTGATCATCACGCTGGCCCTGCTGGCCCGGTGGATGGTGCGGGGACGGGCCACCCGGGTGGGGGTGGTGCCGCTTCTGTGGACGGCCTTCGGGGCCTGGATCTTGATCGCGGCGGTGGAGGGGGTGCTGCGGCACAACGCCCTGGTCCAGATCCCCTACCAGGCGAAGGCCGTGGTCTACGTGGTGGGCGGCTATGCGCTCGCCTCCGGGGTGCCGATCAGGCGCTTCCTGGAGGGCCAGGCCCTGACCCGGCTGGTGCGGTGGTCGGCCGTGGCCGCCACGGTGCTCACCGCCATGCAGCTCGGCCACCGGGCCTACGCCGTCCATCTGCCCCTGCTGCCGCTGCCCGACTTCGGGGTCGACGGGAACGACGCCTCGACCATCTTCGCCGCCATCGGCCTGATCGGGCTACTGCTGGAGCTGGCCAAGGAGAAGCGGAGCCGGCTGACGATGCTGGCCTGCGTGCCGCTGCTGCTGTCCCCCTTCTGGTCCAATCAGCGGGCCGTGCTCATCATGCTGGGAGCCTCGGTGACCACCGTGGTGGTGGTGGCCACGGGCAAGACGGCCCGGCGACGGCTGCGGGTGAAGTCGGCCGAGGTGCTGCTCTCGGCCCTGGCCGTGGTGGGGGTGGTGCTCGGGGTGTCGGTCGTGCCTGCCCTCGAGGGCGGGACCGTCCAGGTGCCCCTGAGCGCCACCATCGCCAAGACGTTCAATTCGACCGGGAAGGTCGAGTCCGCCCAGGACCGTGCTAGCAAGTGGTCGGTGGCATTTGCCTTGATTCGCCAGCACCCCGTCATCGGCAACGGCCTGGGCGTCGAGTTCAGTTTTTACGAGCCGGGGCCGAATGTGATCACAGTGACCGACGTGACCGAGAACATCGGACTTGACCTGTGGATGCGGGCGGGGATCATCGGGCTGGGCCTGTTCGCCCTGGCCCTGCTGCTCTCGTTGGCCGACGGGCTGGCCGCTTGGCGTGGGCACCCCGACCGGATGGTGGCCGTGCTGGCACTGGCGCTGGTGGCGGTGGTGATCGGCCTGGTGGGCAAGGGCATGGTGGAGTCGATCTTCGAGAAGTACCGGCTGGCGACGATGCTCGGGCTGTCCCTCGGTCTGTTGCGCAGCGCCGTGACGTCGGCCGGCGGACCTCGACTGACGATGCGGCGCGCCCGCACCTACGAGGAGGTCTGAGGCGATGGACACCCGGCAGCTGTTGCGGGACCTCCGGCAGAACTTCATCATCGTCTTCCTGGCCTTCGCCGTGTGCGTGGCGGCGGGTGGGGCGGCAGCCTTCCTGCCCCACAAGCAGTACACGGCGTCGACCCAGCTGGTGCTCACGCCGACGTCCGTCGACCCGGTGGCCGGGGTGGCGCTGATCCAGTACCTGATCCTGCAGCTGCCCACCGAGGCCACCAACCCGAACACGCTGCTGGCCGCCCGCCGGACGGTGCCGCCGGCCGACGCCAACGCGGCGGTGACGGTGACCGCCTCGGCCCCCCCGACGACCGACGTGCTCACCATCAGCGTGAAGGCCACCGATCCCAATGTCGCCGCCGCCTTCGCCAACGCCATCGGCAGCCAGGTGATCGCCGAGCAGCCCCACAACACCCTCTATCAGATCAAGGTGCTGCAACCGGCCCTGCCGCCGAGCACGCCCTCCAACCCGACCAAGCCCATCCTGGTCGCCGCCATCGGTTTCGGGATCATCGCGGCGGTGTTCGCCGGTCTCGCCTCGGCCGGGGTGCGGCGCCGGTTCGGCGGGGTGAACGAATTGAAGGAGAGGATCGGCGCCACCGTTCTGGGCGAGATCCCCCGGGTCATCGGCGGCAACATCCGGCCGTCGAGCCTGTTCGTGCTCGGTCGCCAGCCCATGGTGATGGAGTCCTTCCAGGAACTGCGGAGCAACCTGCTGCTGTGCATCCCCGACTCGGGACCGACGTCGATCGCCGTGACCTCGTGCGACCCGGCCGAGGGCAAGACCTCGGTGACGGCCAACATCGCCTGGGCCCTGGCGGCGGAAGGCCGGCACATCACCGCCATCGACTCCGATCTGCGCAAGCCGATGCTTCATCTCGAGCTCGAGGTGCCCTTCGGCCCGGGGCTGGCGAGCGGCGGGGCGGCCGATGCGATGCGGCACGCGTCGCGGACGACCAATCCCTACCTCGACGTGGTGCCGGCGGGGATCCCGAGCCAGCACCCGGCCGACGTGGTCTCCGCCTACCTGCCGCCCTTGCTGCACAGCCTGCGCGAGCGCGAGCAGACGGTGATCGTCGACTGCCCCCCGATGATCGGGGTGGCCGAGACGGTGCTGATCGCCGCCATGGTGGACATGGTGGTGGTGGTGGTGGACACGCGGCGGCTTCATCCCGAGCGGCTCCAGCAGTGCCTGCTGCGGCTCGAGGGGGCCGGCGCCAACGTGGTCGGCATCGTGCTGAACAAGACGCGGCGGCGTCGCAAGTCGAACGGCTACCAGTACGGCTACTACGGCCACGAGGACAGCGCGCTGGTGCCGACGGCGCCGGTGGCCGCCGCCGGCGAGGCCCCCAGTGCCGTGGCCCGGGCCCGGTGGTTGGGCGCACCGCCACCGGACGAGCCGGTACCGCCGGTACGGCCGAACGGTCGCGGCCGGCACGGCTCCTCGTCGGGTCGTCCCCCCGCCTTCCGCTCCCGCGGCGGTGGGAAGGGGCCGGGCCCGGGCGAGAGTGCCGAGGCCGAGGCGCGTCGACGGCAGCCGGAGTGGTGACCGCCCCGACGCGCTGAGCAGGGCATCATGACGGCCACGATGGGGGCCACCCTTCTCCGGTTCCGGCCCTCGCGGCCGCTTCGCTACGCGGTGGCCGCCGCCATCCTGGCCGTGGGCGTGGCCAGCGTGGCCCACGCCGCCACGAGCGGCGGCGACTTCCGGCTGGCCATCTGGTTCCCGGGCCAGGCGCTGCTGCACGGCCGGGACCCCTACGACATCGCCAGCTTCGAGCACTACTACGGCAGCCGCCAGGTGGAGGCGTATTCGCTGGGCTGGTTCCCCCTGTACGGGCCCGTCCACCTGTGGCTGGCCCTGTTCTTCGCCCTGTTCCCGGTGAAGGTGGCGGCCGGGTTGTGGTTCGCCGTCAACCTGGCGGGCCTGGCCGTGATCGCCACCGTGGTCGTCCGGGCCCTCGACGGCCGGCTGGGGGGCCCGGCCGTCATGGCGATGATCGGGCTCCTGGCCCTCACGCGGCCCGGACGGGCGCTGCTCGAGTCGGGGCAGGCCACCGTGGTCTATGTGCTGCTGACCTACGTGGTGTGGTCACAGGCCCGGCGCCGGCCCCTGGTGGCCGCCGTGGCCCTGGCCCTGGCGCTCGGGAAGCCGCCCTTCGGCCTGCCTCTGCTGGCTCTGGTGCTGGCCCGGCGGCTGTGGCCCGTGGCCCTGCGGGGGGTGGCCATCTTCGTGGCCGCCAGCGCGCCGATCGTGCTGTGGCTGAGCCTGAACGCCGGTTCCCCCGGGACGCTGTGGCATTCGGTGGTGCACAACCTGAGTTACACCGACCACAACCGGCTCGACGCGCCGGGCTCGCCGGGACGGATCGACGCCCTCAGCCTGATCGCCCGCTACGTCCACGGCCACTTCGGCGGCGGGGCCGAGGTGGCGGCTTTCGTGGTGCTCGTCGGGGTGGTGGCCGCCGTCGTGGGGCGCGCCGCCGGTGGACCCGGATGGTCGCTCGAACCGGCCGTGGTGCTGATGCTCGGGCTGGTGACCGTGCTGGCCGTGGCCCACGAGTACTACGACCTTCTGCTCCTGGCGTGGCCTTTCGCTGCCGTCATGCGGTGGCCGGTCGAGCGTGTCATCACGGCCAGCCGGTTCGCCCATGATCGGGGACCGGATGACGCGGCGGTGAGGGACGATCGCCTACCGGGAGCGCCACCGGTGGCGAGTTCAGATTCCAGTGACCGCTGGGCAGCAGTGTTGGCCCTGACGACGTTGCCGGCACTGGTCGTCTCGGTCATTCCGGCGCAGGCCACGACCAAGCTGCTCGGGCTCGGATCGGGGACGGCGATCATCTCCACGCTGACGACGGCGTGTCTATTGGTGGCGCTGGTGGGGGCCCTGGTGGTCGTCAGTCTCGACCATCGTCGGATGGCGTCGCCGATCGGTGGATCGAACCCGCGCACGGTCGGGGATCCCCGACCAACCACATGATCCTGGCCCCACTAGCCACTTGGAGTCGTCATCACGACGCCTTGGCCTGATGTTCCCTCACCGACGACGACACAGGTGGTCGTACTCGAGCAGTCGACGCCCATGAATTCGTAGGTACCCGACACCGTCTGGATCGTGCCCGCACTGCCGTTGTCGATGGGAAGTAGGTCTCCCTGCAGAGAGGGCGATGTATTCAGACCGGCGGCAAGGCAGGTGTCGGCGTTGTCGAGACAGCTCACCCCCCACAGGGAATTCGTCCCGGGCAGCGACTGTAACTTCCCCGGGACGCCATCGGTGATGGCCACGACTACCGCTCCTGAGAACCCCTGGCCGACGGCGATACAAGTTGTCGTGCCCTCGCATGTCACACCGTAGAGGTCGGAAGCGCCAGGGACAGCCTGCACAATCCCGATCACTCCATCGTTGATCGGCACAGTGACGGCTTCTGCTTCTCGGGACGGGCTTTGGCCCACGGCCACGCAGTTCGTCGAGCTTTCGCAGGCGAGGCCTTCGAGATAATACGTTCCCGAAACGACCTCAGCGGTGGCGGGAACGCCGTTGGGGATGGGAACGATGACTCCTTCGAAAGATGAGTCAATGCCAACGGTGAAACATTCACCAGTGGCGTCACAGGCCACGGCTTTGAGGTCACTGGTGCCCGCCACGACTTCCGCACTCCCTGCGCCGCCATTGGTGATGGGTACCATGACGCCCTGGCCCGAAAGGTTTCCTCCGACGGCCACACAGCTCGTCGTGGTATCGCAGGCCACGCCGAAGAGATTGGCCGTGCCCGGCACGTCTTGTGGACGACCTGGGATTCCACTGGAGATCTGCACCACCACACCGACATAGGACCCGTTGGTGCCCACGGCTATGCAGGACTCAGGGCTCGTACACGTCACTCCGTAAAGGGAGAACGACCCCGGAACCGTCAGCACGGTCATGTTGGGCGGGGTCTGGGGAGAGGTCGTGGGAGTCGATGACAACGAAGACCCTGGTATCGATGGCACCCCGGTGGCCGGTCGTGGGACTGTCGTCGGCGCCGGCATCGTTGTCGTCGTCGCGGACGACATCGTTGTCGTCGTCGGAGAACGCACAGGAGTCGTGGTCGCGATATCCGGGGAACCTGGAGATGTTCGAGTGGAGGACGACAGTAGCTGGGGAGAAGTGGAGGCGGACCAGATAGCGGCGGTCAAGACGAGGACGACGAGCGTGCCTAGTGATGCCCAGGAACTGTACTGACCCCGTCGCCTCACACATACAGTGTCGCAGCAGGAACGGCACGACAGGGTCGAATAGTCCTGGGGTCCCTACGACTGT
>Ga0209415_10004469_pt1 | contig 25619 bp, 25 predicted proteins | sample PeaSoiSIISIP2007_FD_187696 | JGI IMG/M metagenome (GOLD analysis project Ga0209415, IMG submission 187696) | Peat soil microbial communities from Weissenstadt, Germany - SII-SIP-2007 (SPAdes) (version 2) | ecosystem: Environmental > Terrestrial > Soil > Wetlands > Peat | place: Germany... | reverse complement strand
AAAGTACGGCTCGGCCAGTGCCGGCCCCGCCATGATCAGGACACCGCCGACAGTCAACCAGAGCGCACGCACGACAGCTCGCATCGTTCCTCCAAGCCGCTGCGGACGATTACCAGATCGGCAGGTTGAATCAAGTTACTTGACCGATGGCGGGGAGACTTCCAGCAGTCTTTCAAGCACCGCGGCAGCGCTGATGTGCTGCATGCACAACCGCTCGATAGGGCAGTGTTTGAGGTAGCACGGGCTGCACGGTGCTTCCCCGGCGATCACGCCGCCTGCACTACCCCACGGCGCCGAACGCGCCGCGCTCGTGGCGCCCCAGAGCGACACCACCGGCGTTCCGACGGCCGCGGCGATGTGCATGGGGCCGGAGTCGGGACCGAAAGTAGCGCGCGCCCGCCGGAAGATCCCGATGAGATCGCGCAGCGTCGTCTTGCCCGTGAGATCGGTCACCGAGGCATGCGCGGCGCGTGCCACGGCTGCGCCGAACGGTACGTCGTCGCGACCGCCGACGAGGGCGACGCCGAGCCCCCGCGCCGCCAAGGCATCGGCGACCGCCGCCGTGCGTTCGGGGAACCACAGACGACTCTCGCAGCTGGAGCCGACGAATGCCGCGACGAACGGGCGCGGCACGCCGGCGAGCAACGCCTCGGCGTGGGCTTCTTCGGCGTCGGTCAGCTGCAAGCCGAACCGCACGGGACCGGGCTCGATGCCGAGCCAATCGGCGAATGCCAGGAACTGCTGCAGCTTGGAACTAAAGTGTTCCATCGGCTCGATGGTGTGGGTGTTGAACAGCCAGTTCCCCTCACGCGCGTTGCGACGATGAAAGCCGAGACGGACCGGCGCAGCGGACGCGCGACTGACAACGCCGCTTTTGAGATGCCGTTGCAGGTCGAGCGTCAGATCGGCGCGCTGTGCGCGGATCTGACGCAGGAAGCGCACGAACGCCTGCGCACCGCCCGGCCGGTCGAAGATCAGCACCTCGTCCAGCGCCGGATGGCGGAACAAGAGCGGCGCGGCCGCCGGTTCCACCGCCCAGACGATGCGTGCGTGCGAGTAGCCGCGGCGCAGGCGGTCGAGCAGCGGCAACGCCCGCGTGACGTCGCCGATCGCCCCGAGCAGGACGATGAGGATGCGCTGCGCCGCGATTTTCACGTCGGCTCTCGATAGGCCGTACGCAGCGCCGCGAGATCGGCCGCGGTAACGTAGCGCCCATGCGGGTCCAACCGCCGCGCCGAGCGCTCGAGCCGAGCCAGATCCGCCGCCGCGGCGCGCGCAGACGGACACGCGAAGGACGGCCGGTCAAAATCGATGAACAACACCGCGGGCGCGCGCGGCGGCGGGCAGATGAGGATGTTGTTGAAGTTGAGGTCGGGGTGCCGACCACCGCAGCGATGCAACTCTCGGATGGCGCCGCCCACCTGGCGAAACACCGCGTCACGCTCGCCGGCGTCGCGTGTAGCCGAGACCCACTGCCACAAGGTCTGTGCGCCGGTTACATATCGCGTCACGATCCAACCTCGGTAGCACGCCGGCCGCAGCCAGCGGACGCAGGCACCGCACACCTCGACGACCGGGGCGCCACGCTGAAGCAAGGTTGCCAGCGTTGCGAGCTCGCGGAACGGTCTGGGCCGCCAACCGATGTAGGTGTCGTGTACGACCCAGGCGGCCAGGCCGCCGCGGCGATAGGGGCGGATCGCCACCGGATGATCATTCGTGTGCACGAGGATCGTGCCGCCGCGGCCGCCCGCGAGCGGTTGCGCCGCCGCGCCCAGCGCGTCGTCAGCGGCGGCGCGCAGGAGCGGCAGCAGCCAGGCACGCAGATCCGAGCGCACGACCGACGGCGTGCGTCCGTCCCGCGCCCATTCGAAACCAGCGGGCAGGGTCACGGCGGCTCACAGGCTGGAAGCGGCGCGGCGCGCCTCGCCGGCGCAACGCTGCAGCAACGCCGCGGCGGCGCGGCGGACGTCGGTGTGGCTGATCTCACGCATGCAGGCGTGGGTGCCGATCGGGCAGCGCGGTCCGCCGTGCCGGCTGCACGGGCGGCACGACAGCTCGCGCTGTACCACGCAGGCGCGGTCGGTGTACGGCCCGAATCCCTGCGCCGGTGTGGTTGGACCGAAGATCGCCACTACTGGCGTGCCGCGCGCCACCGCGATGTGCAGCGGTGCGCTGTCGTTGGTGACCAGCAACTGACTCTGGTCGATCGCGGCGGTCAGCATCCCGAGGTCCGTCCGGCCGACGAGGTTGACGACGCCTCCGCCGGCGGCACGCGCGATCGCTTCGGCATACGCGGCGTCCGCTGGGCCGCCGAGCAGCAGCGGCGTGGCGCCGAGGTCGCGCTGCAAATCGCCGAGCAGCGCCGCGTAGCCGTCGACGGTCCAGCGCTTGGTCGCCCAGACCGAGCCGGGAGCGACGGCGACGAGGCGCGCATCGGCGGCGACACGATGCGCGTCCAGCAGCGTGCGGAGGCGGGCCGTCGCCGCGGGCGGGCAGGCGACGAACGGGCGCGTCACGGCGCCGCCGGCATCGATGTCACAGCCGGTGAGAATCGCCAGGTTGCGCTCGACGACATGGCGCGCCGGATCGAACCGCACGCGGCGGTGATACAGGAACCAGCCGGCGCTTTGCCGGAAGCCGATGCGTCGCGGGATGCCGGCGGCCGCGAGCAGCCAGGCCGTGCGGAACGACTTGTGCAATGCCAGCGCCATGTCGAAACGTCCGGCGCGCAGCTTGCGCAGCACGCGCAGGCTGCCGAGCCCGCGCTCGCTGTGGCGTTTGTCGTCCGTCAGCACGGCATCCACGTGCGGATGACCGTCCAGGATATCCGCGCTCTCCGGGCGGACCAGCACCGTGACATGCGCGTCCGGATAGTGGCGTCGGACCGCCGCGAACACGGGGGTGCTCAGCACCACGTCGCCGAGAAAGCTGGTCTGGGCGATGAGGACGCGCATGGCTGTCGTTTCTCCCCACCCTGCCGGCACATGGCCGAAAGGAGAGGGACCGAGGTCAGAGTGGAATCGCCTCGTCGATCAACATCACCGGAATGTCGTCCTTGATCGGGTACAGGAGCTTACACGCGCTGCACACCAACCCATCTTGCTGTTCGGTGAGATGCACGTCTCCCTTACACTTCGGACAAGCAAGGATATCCAACAACTCTTTACTGATCGCCATGCTTCACCTCCTGCGCGCCTGCCGCGGCCCGCGTCAGACCGGCGCCCTCGATCACCATGCGGATCAGGGCCTCGCCGTCATCGATTTCAGGGGCTATTCGTAGCGCAACCAGCTTGCCCTTCGCAAAGGGGAAGCTTTCGAGCTTTACCAGGTCCTTCTCCGTGGTCACGATCAACTCGACGCCGCGCGTGCCGCGCGAGATGTGCTGCCAATCGGCGCGTGTGTAGCGGTGATGGTCCGGGTACTCGAAGATCTCCTCGATTTGCGCTTCCCATTGACGCACCGCGGCATAGAACGGGCCCGGCTCGGCGATTCCACAGACGACTGCGACTCGGGTTCCGGACATCAACCCGACCGGAAGCTCGCGCCACCGTCCGCCGTCGGACTCGACCAACGCCGTGCTCACGAAGCGGACGGTGAAGAGGGGCTTCTTCAGCCGCGGCGGCGGCACCGATTCTTCGCCGGGCTTCGTGACCATCGCCACGGCATGGGCACGCTTCAGCGCCGCTTGCCGCTCGCGCATCGGCCCTGCCGGCAACAGCGCGCGGGAGCGGCCATGAATCAGCACGAGGTCGAAATCGCGCGCCAGGGCGCGATGCTGGAAACCGTCGTCCAGCACGACGACACGGCAGCCGAGCCGTTCGGCGGCGGCGACGCCCTCGACGCGGCGCCGCGCCGCGAGCACGACGCCATTGAAACACTTCGCCAGCATCACGGCCTCATCGCCCGCGGTGTCGACGTCGACGAGCGGCCCGGCGCCTTCCGAGACCACGGTCACGCCGTTCCCGCGTCCGGTGTACCCACGCAGCAGGATGCCGACGCGCACGCCGGTGGCGGCGAGGCGCTGCGCCAGCCAGAGCGTGAGCGGTGTTTTGCCGGTGCCGCCGACGGAGAGGTTGCCGACGCTCACCACGGCGATGGAGGCGCGGTGCACGCGCAAGAGGCCGAGCCGGTAGCCGAGATTGCGCACAGCGACCCCGGTGCCGAACAGCACACTGGCCGGCTGCAGCGCAAGCCACGCGGCCCAGCCGCGCACACCGCGCCGCGTCCACACGACGTGCCGCATCTGTTGGCTGACGCTGGTCATTGCGCGCCCGCCTCTGCGCGAGGTAAGAAGTGCTGCACGACCTCGAAGGTCCGCTGCGCCACGGCGGCGCGCGCCGCCACCAGCGCCCGGCCGCGCGCGCCCATCTGCTCCGCGACGTCGGGGTGACTGAGCAGGCGGCGCCACTCGACGCGCAGCTCGCCGGCATCGTGCACGCGCATCGCCGCCGCCTCGGCAAGCAGCGCGTCCGCGGCCGCCGCCACGTTGACGGTATGCGGCCCGAACGCGATGGGCTTCCCGAAGAGCGCGGGCTCCAGCACGTTATGTCCCCCGACCGGCGCGATGGTGCCGCCGACGAACGCTGCGCGAGCCACGGGTAGAACATTGGGCAGCTCGCCGATGGTGTCAAGCAGCAGCACCTGCGTGGTGCGCGCCACCGGCCCCTTCAGCCGGCTGCGGCGCTCCCGCGGCACACCGGCCGACGCCAGCAGCTGATCCACTTCGTCAAAGCGCTCCGGTCGGCGCGGCGCAATCAGCACCAGCAGATTTGGATGCTCCCGCCACAGCTCGGCGCACGCGTCAAGCACCAGTCGCTCCTCCCCCGCGTGCGTGCTCGCGGCAACCACTACCGGGCGGCCGTCCAAGCAGACTTGCAGATCCGAAGCCGCAGCCGTCGGTGGCAGCGACGCATCACGGGCAAACTTGAGGTTACCGAGCACTTGGACGCGGTCCGCCGGCGCGCCGAGCGCCACGATGCGCGCGGCATCGGCGGGCGTCTGCATGACGAGGGCGCTCATCCGCGACAGCACGTCGCGGAGCAGCCATCGGATCGATGCGTAGCGGGCCGCGGCGCGCTCGGAAATGCGCCCGCTCACCAGCAGGCACGGCACACCGGCGCGTGCCGCCGCGTAGATCAATGCCGGCCAGATCTCCGTTTCGACGGTGATCAGGCAGCTCGGCCGCATGCGACGCACCACCCGGCTGACGATCCACCGGATGTCCACCGGTAACAGCATCACCGCATCGACAGGGAGCCGCGTGCGCGCCGTCTCGCGGCCGGTCACGGACGTGGTGGACACGACGATCGGCAGATCCGGCCGACGCAATCGCAGCTGTTGAATGAGTGGCTCGGCCGCCAGCACTTCGCCCACCGACGCCGCATGCACCCACACCGGACGTTGCAGTCCATATATGCTCGCCGGGAAGCGGCCGAGGCGTTCGGCGAGGCCCCGGCCGTGGCGCGTGAGCAAGAGCACCGGAAGCAACGGCGCGCTGAGGAGCGCGAGCAACGTTCCCACTGCATCGTAGGCGGCGGAGCTCAGACGCGCGTTGTACTGAGATGGTCCTGACGTGTGCTCGAAAGAACAGCCCGCGCGCCGCGTCATGGTCTCGGCTCACTCGCCTGTCGCATTTCGGCCTCGGCCGTGTGAGTAATGGCATTGAGACGGGCTTCGAGCGCGACGCGCAGGCCTTCAACCTCGCCCTCGTCGGCGTGCCGCGGTACCCGCAGAGGTTCGCCGACGACGTAGACGACGCGCGCGAACGGCCGGGGAATGATCAAACGATCCCAACTGCGCAGCTGCCAGGCGCGCGTGGCGGCGTAGGTGACCGGAATGATCGGCGCGCCGGTCGCCCGCGCCAAGTGGATGACGCCCCGCTTCACGATATACCGCGGTCCACGCGGACCGTCGGGCACCACGGCAAGATCGTCGCCGCGGCGGTAGGCGTTGACCAGCTGCATGAAGCCGCCGGCGCCGCCGCGCGTCGCCGAGCCGCGCACCGAGCGGATCCCCCAGCGCGCCACGGCGCGCGTGGCGATCTCACCGTCGCGGCTCTGGCTGTTCATGATGCACAGCCGGCGGCCCCGACCGGCGACGGCGATGGGCATCATCACCAGGCGGTTGTGCCAGAACGCCAGAATGAGACGCTCGCCGCGCGCCCAGCGGCCGAAGACCTCGTCGCCGTTGACGTACCGGATGCGCACCGTCTTGGCCAAGACCCGCAGCGCCGCGCTGATCAGGGCGGGCGCGACGAACACGAGGATGTCGAGCCAACGACGCCGCCAGCGACGGCGCGGCGGCGTCGCTGGCTCGGCGGCGGTGTGTTGCACGCTCATGTCGGGAGTCACGTCAGTGCAGGACCTTGGCTTCCGACGTCTCGATGTCCTCGAATTGCAGATCGTGGAGCTTGCGATACTCCGCGTTCAACGACAGGAGCTCGTCGTGCGTGCCCTGCTCGACGACGCGCCCGCGCACGATGACGACGATGCGGTCGGCGCGACGGATGGTGGACAGACGGTGCGCGATGACCAACGTGGTGCGATTGCTCATCAACGTGTCGAGCGCGCTCTGCACCAAGCGCTCCGACTCGTTGTCCAACGCCGAGGTGGCCTCATCGAGCACCAAAATAGGAGCGTCCTTCAATAAGGCGCGCGCGATCGCCAGCCGTTGCCGCTGCCCCCCCGACAGTTTCACGCCGAGCTCGCCGATGACGGTGTCGTAGCCCTCCGGCAGCTCCAGGATGAAGTCGTGGGCATTGGCGGCCTGGGCGGCGGCAACGATCGCATCCATGCCTTTCGCAATGTCGCCGTAGGCGATGTTGTTGCGCACCGTATCGTTGAACAGGAACGTGTGCTGCGTGACGATCGCCATGTGTTCGCGCAGACTGGCGAGGGTATAGTCGCGGATGTCGACGCCGTCGATGCTGATGCGGCCGTCGCCCACATCGTAGAAGCGCGGAATCAGATCGGCCAGCGTGCTCTTGCCGCCGCCGCTCATGCCGACCAGCGCGACCACCTCGCCGCGCCGGATCTCCAAGTTGATGTTGCAGAGCACCAGCTCGTGGTCGTAGCGAAAGCTGACGTTCTCGAAACGGATGCCGTGACGAATGCCGTCGAGGCGCCGCGCGCCCGCATGATCCGTGACATCGGTTGCCGTGTCGAGCAGCTCCACGACGCGCTCCGCCGCGCCCATGGCTTGCTGCACGGCGGTGTTGGTCTTCGCCAGCCCCTTGAATGGGTCGTACAGCAGGAACACCGCCGTCAGGAACGCGAGAAACTCGCCCTGGGTGCGGCCGCCGCCGATGACGCTGTAGCCGCCGTACAAGACGACCCCGGCGATACCGAAGGCCGCCAGCACCTCCATCATCGGATTGGTGAAGGCGCGGATGCGCGTACCTTTCATGTACAGCCGAAACAGGCGGTCGTTCTCTGCCGCGAAGCGTTGCTTCTCGTAGGCTTCCATACCGAACGCCTTCACCACGCGGTTGCCCTGGATGCTCTCCTGCAAGAGCATGCTCATGTTGCCCATCGATACCTGCCCCTTCTTGGCGAACGAGCGCAGGCGCTTGGACATTCGAATGATGGGCAGCACGGACGCGGGAAACACGACGAAGGCGATGAGCGAGAGGAACCAGTCTTGATAGAAGGCGACGCCGACCAAAATCACCAGCGACGACCCATCTTTCAGGATCGCCGCCACGCCATCGGTGAGCGCCGTGCGGACCATCGCCACGTCGTTGGTGATGCGCGAGACGATCGTCGCCGTTGGCGTGCGATTGAAGAACGACAGCGACAAGTGCTGCATGTAGTCGTTCAGCTGGCTGCGTAGATCGGCGATGATGCGCTGGCCGACGTATTCGGTGAGGTAGGTGCTGCCGTAGCCCACGACGCCGCGCAGCAGGAATATGCCGACGATGACGCCGGGGAGCACCTTGAGCACAAAGATGTTCTTATTGGTGAAAACATCGTCAAAGATGTAGCGGATCAGGAACGGCATGGCGCCGTTGGTGGCGCTGAACAGCAGCATGCAGACGACGGCCAGTGTGAAGTGCGGCCAGATGTACGGCCGCAGGTAGACCAGCATCCGGCGGTAGAGGCGTTGCGCCTTCATGCCATCAGCTCCAGCGCCATGTGCGCCGCCCGTCCGGCCGCGCCGGGCTCACCCAGCTTGCCGCGCAGCTCGACAAGCGCCTGCGTCACCTCGGCGCGCCGCGCCGTAACGTCGCGGACGGCAGCCACCAGCTTGTCGCAGGTCACGTCGCGCTGAATGAGCTCCGGAAACACGCTGCGCCCGAGAATGATGTTCGGCATGCCGATATGCTCCACACTGACCAGCATGCGCGCCACCGCGAAGGTCAGCGACGCCACCCGATACATGATCACCATCGGCCGGCCGAGCAGCGCGGCTTCCAAGGTCGCCGTGCCGGAGGCCACGAGCACGGCATCGGCGGCGTGGACGACGTTATACGTGTCGTCGGATACGATGGGCACCGGCGGCAACGGGCCACCCAGAGCGGCGGCCAGGTCGTCGCGGCTCAAGGTGTGCGCCACGGCAACGACCACTTGCCAACCCTCACGCGCCAAGCGTTGCGCCGCTGCCAGCCCGGGCGCCAGCAGGTGCCGGAGTTCCTTCTTGCGACTCCCCGGCAGCAACGCTAGCAGCGGACGCGTCGGGTCCAACTGATAGCGCGCCAGCGTCTCCTCACGCGTGCGGGTCGGGCGTACCACGTCGAGCAGCGGATGTCCGACAAACTCGGCGACCATGCGCCCATTGTTGTACAGCGCCGGCTCGAACGGAAACACCAGACCCAATCGGTCGACCCGGCGCGCGATCTTGCGCACACGACCGCGCCGCCACGCCCACACCTGCGGCCCGATGTAGTAGAAGACCGGGATGCCGAGGGCCTTGGCGCGTTTGGCGAGGAACAGGTTGAACTCGGGATAATCGATCAGCACCAGCAGCGCCGGCCGCGCTTCGATCATGAAGCGCTTGAGCCGGCGGTACGTGGACAGCAGGCGGCCGAGTGTGCCGAAGGTCTCGACGAATCCCATGGTCGCGACCGCCGCGGTATCGACGAGGATGTGCATGCCTGCCTGGCGCAGGCGCTCGCCGCCGACGCCCCACACCTCGACGCGCGGATCGTCCCGGCGCATCGCCGCCACCAGCTCCGCACCGTGCATGTCGCCCGATGCCTCACCGGCAACCAGCAAGACCTTGCGGGGTGCGCTTGCGTCGTGGTCCACCACGCTCATGCGGTTTCCAGGCTTCCGCGTATGCGCTCGGCGACCTCCAGCGCGCTCAACGCCGTGCGGCCGTCGACCAGCGGGCGCTCACGCGTCCGCACGGCGCGGACGAAGTGCTCGATCTCGTCGAACAGCGCGTCGCCTTCGCCGAGGTCGCGCTCCTCGACCGTGATCGTCGGCGCGCCGTTCTCGGTGACGCGGCGGCAGATGCGCACGTGCTTGTCGCCGTAGTCGACGGAGACGTAGGTGTCGGACTGGAAGAAGCGGATCTTGCGCTCGCGCTTCATGGCGACCCGGCTGGCGGTGACGTTGGCGATGCAGCCGTTGGTGAAACGCAGCCGCGCGTTGGCGATGTCCGCACTCTCGGACAAAACCGGTATGCCCACCGCTTCGATGGACTGCACCTCGGCCCGCACCAAGCTGAGGATGATGTCGAGGTCGTGGATCATCAGGTCGAGGATCACGTCCACGTCGGTGCCGCGTTCGACGAACGGCGCGAGGCGGTGACATTCGATGAAACGTGGCTGCGTGACGACGCCGGCGAGGGCACGGATCGCCGGATTGAAGCGCTCCAAGTGGCCAACTTGCAGAATGCGGCCGCGCTCTTCCGCCAGCTGGACGAGGGCGCGACCTTCGGCGACGGTGGTGGTCATGGGTTTCTCCACCAGCACGTCGATGCCGTGCGCGAGAAACTCCTGCGCCAGCTGGCAATGCAGCGGCGTCGGCACAGCGAGACTGACACAGTCGACGCGGTCGAATAGCGCGCGATAGTCAGTCAACGCAGTGGTGTGACAGCGGCTGGCGATGCTGTGGGCACGCTGCGCGTCCACGTCGGCGACGGCCACGAGATCAACGTCGTGCAAGCCGGCGTATTTGTCCGCATGGAACGCCCCGAGATAGCCGACGCCGACGACTCCGGCGCGCAACCCGGCGGTCATGGTGCCTCGCTCGCTTGGATGCCGACGATGCCGAGCGCTGCGGCATCGGCCTGGTGCAGCAGGTCTTCCTTGTCGAGCAACAGCGTCTTGCCGGCTTCCAGTGCGAGGACGGCGATCCCGGCGGTGGCGCATACGCGCACCGTTTCCGGGCCCACCGCCGGCACGTCGAAACGCAGGTCCTGCTGCGGCTTGCTGACCTTGACCACCACAGCGCCGGGGCGGCCGCCGCGTTGAATGGTGGCATCGGTCCCTTCGATGGCCTCGACGGCAAGCACAATACCGGACTTGACCACCACGCTCTGCCCGATGTCCCAGCGCCCGATGGCCTTGGCGACCGCGATGCCGTGATGAATGTCGCGCCACTGGCCGTCGTCCGGAGTCCGCGCCGTCAGCGCGCCGGCAGGAGCCAACAGGCTCGAGAGGAACAGGGTCGACTCGACGACGCGGATGCCTTCGCGTTCCAACTCGGCGGCGAGGCCGCGCAGCAACGTATCGTCGCCGAGGCTGCCGAGACCTGCGAGGAAGCGCTGGCCGCGCGCATCGGGAGCGAAGTGCTCGAACAGCGCCGCCTTGCGGATCCCGCCGGCCATGACGGCTTGTACGATCCCGTGCTGCGTGAAGGTATCGATGATCCGGCCGAGCTCGCCGACTTTTATCCACGTGACGGCGTCGACCAGCCCGTTCAGCTCTGGAAGCGTTTCCCCCTCATGGGCCACGGCGACCACCTCGACGCCTTCGGCACGCGCGGTGCGCGCGAAGATCAACGGAAACCGTCCGTTGCCTGCAATGAGTCCGACCCGCTGCATGGGCTTCGGCAGCGAAAAGCGAAAAGGGGAAAGCTCACACGGGTGCAGCTTTCTGCCTTCCGCTTTCAGCTCCTATCGGCACACCCCCCGTTCGGAAGCTTGAATGAATGACAGAAAGTGGTCCACTTCCGGCGACGCCGGGACCTCGGCACGGGCGCGCTCGACCGCTTCCCCGACCTTGAGGCCGGAGCGGAACACGATCCGATACGCGTGTTTGATGTCCCGCACGAGCGCGGCGCTGAAGCTGCGGCGCTTGAGGCCGACGAGGTTCAAGCCGTGCAAGCGCGCCCGATCGCCGGTCGCGTTGCAGAACGGGGCAACATCCTGTGACACCATGGCACCGGCGCCAAGGATAGCGGATTCGCCGATCTTTACAAACTGATGAATCCCGACGAGGGCGCCGACGACCACGTAGTCTTCGACGATCACGTGGCCGGCGAGCTGCGCGCCGTTGGCGATGACCGTGTGGCTGCCGAGCCGGCAATCGTGCCCGATGTGGCTGAAGTTCATCAGCAAGTTATGATCGCCGAGCCGGGTGGTCATGCCGCCGCCCACCGTGCCGATGTTGAGCGTGGTGAACTCGCGAATGATGTTGTGGTCGCCGATGACCAGGTCGCTGTCTTCGCCGTGATATTTGAGGTCTTGCGGCACGGCGCCGATCGAGGCGTGGTGGAAGATCTGGTTGTCGCGGCCGACCGTGGTGCGGCCCTCGATGACCGTGTGCGGGCCGATGCGTGTGCCGCGTCCGATCCGCACCCGTGGGCCGATGATGGCATACGCGGCGACCTCGACGTCCTCGTCCAGTGCGGCACCCGGTGCGACGATCGCGGTGGGATGCATACGCGGGCCGCTCATGGCCGGCGCGCCTTGTCGGTTTCCGTCAACGACAGATCGGCCTCGGCGACCAGGCGGCCATCGACGTGTGCCGTCCCGTGCATCTTCCAGAGCGGGCGCCGGCGGCGCTGAACGGATACTTCGAGACGGAGCTGATCGCCCGGCACGACCGGGCGGCGAAAGCGCACGCCGTCAAGGCCGGTCAACACGACGACGGACCCGGACGGCATGCCGCCGCGCGATCGGTGCGCCAGCAAGGCGCCGGCCTGGGCAAGCGCCTCGCAGATCAACACCCCGGGCATCACCGGCTGCTCGGGGAAATGGCCGCGGAAGAACGGTTCGTTGATGGACACGTTCTTCAATGCCACGATGCGTACGCCGTCTTCGAACTCGAGCACGCGATCGACGAACTGGAACGGAAATCGATGTGGCAGCAGCGCGGCGATCTCGTGATAGTCGATCATGGCTCCTTCTTGCTTTTCCCGGAGCGCCGGCCGTTGTACTCGCGGATCAGCTCGTCGGTCAAATCGGACTCTTTGGCGCCGTACAGAACGGCGCTGCTGGTGCTCTCGAGGATCAGCGTGTAGCCTTCGCGCTCACCGTAATCGCGGATGACTGCCTGCAGGTCCTTGATGATGACGCCGGTGAGCTCATTGTCCTTCTTCTGCAGATCGGCCTGGGAGTCCTTGTAGTTGCGCTCGAAGTCGCGCAGCTTCTTCTGGTACTCATCCTCGAGGTTGCCGCGCTCCTCCTCCTTCATCACCACAGCCTTTTTCTCCAGCTGATCTTTCATCGCGTCGATCTCGTCCTTCTGCTTCTTCAACGACGCCTGCAGCTTGTCGACTTGAACTTTGAACTCTTCCTTGGCCTTCTTGCCCGCGTCGGACTCGTTGAGCGCGCGCTGCAAGTCGACATACCCGATCTTCGGGGTTGTCTCCGCGAACGCCACGCTTGCCATCAGTACCCCTGCGATCACGGGCCACACAATTCTCATAGTACCTGCCTCCTATCCGTAATGCCTTTTGTCACGGCGGTCCGCCAAAGGAAAACATCACTGCTTGGCGGTCGTCGCCGACGCGCGGGTTGAGTGGGAAGCCCACCTCGATGCGCAGCGGTCCGATCGGAGAGAGCCAACGAAAGCCGCCGCCCGTCGCCATGCGCATCTGATTCATGTCGATCCCCTGGGCCGCCGAGAAGGCGTTGCCGGCATCGAAGAACACCACGCCCTTCAGCCCGAGCGATTCGACGATGGGGAAGATGATCTCATTGTTGAAGATCAGCTGCTGGCTGCCGCCGATCGCGTCGCGCCGCACCAGGTTGCCGAACTGGTCGGTGACGGCATTTTGCGGGCCCAAGGACAAGATGCGAAAGCCGCGCACCGAGTTGATGCCGCCCGGGAAATAGCGCTCGAACAGCGGCAGCTCGCGTTGGCCGCCGTAGCCGATCCCGTAGCCCAGCGTGCCGCCGATCGAGAACACAAACGTGCCCCACGTCGGGCTCTTGTAAAACGGATAGTAGAAGCGGGTGCGCGCCTCGCCCTTGAGGAACTTGCTCTGCCCGCCGATGCCGGCGAACTGCAGCGACACGTCCTGCAGCGAACCGCTGGTCGGATCGAACGGGTGGTTGCGGGTGTCGCGGAACAGGCGTGGCGTGAGGCTGCTGGTGAGGCTGCTGCCCTGCTCGGTGCGAATGACCGTCGCGGCCGTCGCGCTGACGTCGGTGATCTGCGCCTCTTCGATGCGGTATTCCAGTCCCATGCGGGCGTCCTGCAGCGAGAACCCGGCGAGATCATTCCAGCCGAGCGCGGTGAACGGGTACAGGGTGCGGATGCTGGCGCCGGTACCGCCGCGGGTAAACTCATTGAACAGCAGCTGCCAGTTGAACAGGCTGAAGCCGGTGGTCAGCTGCGTGTCCATGAAGTAGGGCTCGGTGAAGTCGAGGGAGAAGTTGCGTTGAATCGCCCCGAAGTCCGCATTCAGGACGAGCCGCTGTCCCCGTCCGAACAGGTTGAGCTCCGACAGACGGACGTTGAACAGGAACGATTCGCCCGAGGCGACGCCGGCGCCCGCTGAGAACGATCCGGTCGAGGCCTCCTTCACGTCCACCAGCAGGTCGAGCCGATCTTCGGCCTCGGCCTTGCGCGTCGTGATGTTGACGTCTTCGAAGTAGCCGAGGCGCCGCAGGCGCTCCTGGCTACGGCGCAGCTTGGAACCCGAGAAGCGCTCTTGCTCGACGAGCTCCAACTCGCGCCGGATCACCTTGTCGCGCGTCTTGGTGTTGCCGGTGATCTCGATCTTGTCGATGGTGACCTCCGGCCCTTTGCCGACCTTGTACGTGACGTCGACCGTCTTCTCCGCCGGGTTCACGGCGGTATCGGGCGTGACGTTGACGAAGGCGTACCCTTGATCGCCATAGACTTCGGTCAACGCGGTGATGTCGTCGCGCAGCTTGCCGGTGCGGAAGATGTCGCCGGACGTGAGACTCACCTTGGCGCGCGCCGCCTTCATGTCCGGGAGCAGCTCGCCGGCGATGTCGATCTTCCCGACCTTGTATTGATCACCCTCCTCGATCTTGATGGTGACGGACAGCCCCTCGGTGCGGCGCTCCACCTTCGGCTCGTCGATCTTCACGTCGATGTAGCCGTGGTCGTAGTAGAACGCGGTGAGGCGTTCCATATCCGTCTTGAGCACCTCGTTGTCGAGGTTGCCGGCGCCGGTAATGAACGAGAAGAGCCACTTCTCTTTGGTCTGCATCGCCTTCTTCAGCTCGCTCGGCTTGAAGGCGCGTGCCCCCTCGAAGATCAGATTCGTGATGCGCACGACCTTCCCCTCGTCGACCTTGTACGTGAGGATCACCTCGTTCTCGCCGACCGGCGCCGTGCTGTACTCAATGGTTGCGTCGAGGTATCCTTTTTTCTCGTACTGCGCCTTGGCGTCTTCGATGCCGCGGCGCACTTTGTCGGGCTCGAAGATGGTGTTGGGGCGCACTTTGAAGGCCGCATCGAGATCGTTCCGGCTCAGTTTCTTGTTGCCCTCGACGCGCACCTCATGGATCAGTGGCCGTTCGGTGACGTGGTAGGTGAGCACCCACTGGCCGTTCTCCTCCGACAGATTGGCTTCGACGTTTTCAAAGAACCCCATATGGTAGAGCGCGCGGATGTCACTGTCCACCGTGTCCTCGTTGAGGCGGGTGCCCGCCTGCGCGCGCAGCTGCACACGGATGGCCTCCTCCTCGACCCGTTGGTTTCCGCCGATGACGACCCGATCGATTTGGGGGGTCTGCGGTTGCCCGTCGCGCGCCCCGGCGGCGTCCTGAGCCGCCGCGCAACGGAGCAGGAGCCCCAGTACCAGCACTACCGGCAGCACCCGCATCCATCGCTCCCGCCGACTCGGTCGGCGCCTACGCCTAGCAAACGGTCCAGTCGGTGTAAACCCTGCTGCCGCCATCAGTGCAGCGCGCCGTTCTGCAGCCGCAGCGTGCGATCGACGAGGTGGGAAAGCTCTTCGTTGTGCGTGACGATGACCAAGGTGATGCGCTGATCGCGATTGAGCTCCATCAGCACGGCGTGGACTTCGGCGCCGGTGGCCGGATCGAGGTTGCCGGTGGGTTCGTCGGCGAGGATGACGCGCGGGGACAGCGCCACGGCCCGCGCCACCGCGACGCGCTGTTGCTCGCCCCCCGAGAGCTCGCCCGGCTTGTGCGTCAGGCGCTCGCCCAACCCGACCCGTTCGAGCAGGGCGCGGGCGGGCGGCGCGGCCTCGGCGGCGCTCATGCCGCGGATCAAAGCGGGCATCATGACGTTCTCGAGCGCCGTGAAGTCCGGCAACAGATGATGGAATTGGAAAATGAAGCCGACCTCGCGGTTGCGAAACGTGGTCTGCTCGCGCTCGCTCAGCCCGAAGACGTCGACGCCGCCGACGCGCAACGTGCCGCTGGTCGGTTGGTCCAAGGTGCCGAGGATGTGCAGCAGCGTGCTTTTGCCGACGCCGGACTGACCGACGATGGCCACGGCTTCGCCGGCGGCGACCTCGAGGTCGAGATCGACGAGGACGTCGATGCGCCGGCTATCGCGGTAGCTCTTGCACAGGCCCTGGGCGTGAATCAGCGGCTCACTCATACGCAGCAGATGGCTGATGGCTGATGGTCAAGGCACCAAAGGCGGCGTTTCCTCCGACGATAGGCGATATGCCACAAGCCATCCGCGGTCCTCTCACTCGTACCGGATGACGTCCACGGGCGCGAGCCGCGCGGCTTGCCGAGCCGGATACACCGTCGCCAGGAGGCAAATCAACAGCGACGCGGCGGTCACGGCGATGAAATACTCCGGGTACATCTTCACCGGCACCGTGTTGACGTAGAAGACGTCCTTGGGGAGCTCGATGAACTGATAGCGCTTCAGCAACAGGCAGGCGAGGTAGCCGGCGGCGTTCCCCAGCAGGGTGCCGACGGTGCCAATGATCATGCCCTTGTAGACGAAGATGCGGCCGACGCCGGCACGGGTCGCCCCCATCGACTTCAGGATCGCGACGTCCTTGCGCTTCTCCATGACCACCATGATCAACGTGGCGACGATGTTGAAGGCGGCCACCAGCACGATCAGCAGCAGGACGATGAAGTAGACCGTCTTCTCCAGCTTCAACGCGGAAAACAGGTTGTGGTTGATCTCCATCCAGTCGCGGACGCGGTACGGGAAGCCCAGGAGGTCGCGAATGCGATTGGCAACCCCGGTCGCCTGATAGATGTCGGTTACCCGTGCTTCGATCCCGGTCACCGTGTCGTCGAGATCCAGGAACTTCTGCGCGCTGGCCAAGTCCATGTAGACGAGCGACGCGTCATACTCCGGCATGCCGGAGTCGAACACGCCGACGACGACGAAGCGTTTCACGCGCGGTACCATGCCGACCGCGGTGGGTGTGGCGATGGGGGAGATGACGTTCACCGGATCGCCGATGAGCAAGCCGAGCTGGCGCGCGACGTCCTTGCCGACGATGAGGCCCGGGAGCTGCACCGTGCCGTTCTTGCCCTCCTCGAGCGGCACGTCGCGCAGCTTGCCGAGGTCGTTGATGTCGCCTTCCTTCAGATGGTGCTGCAGGTCGATGACGCCTTCGGAAGACGGTGTCACCCCGCGCACCACCGCGCCGGTGACGTTCTGCTGCGCCGACAGCATCACCTGCCCGTATACGAACGGCGCGGCGGCGGCCACGCCGGGCACCTTCTCGATCTGCTGGACGACGCTGTCGTAGTTGCGGATCGTGCCGTTGAAGCTCAGCACGACGACCTGCGGGTTGAAGCCGAGGATGCGGTCGCGCAGGTCCTCCTCGAATCCGGTCATGACCGACAGCACGATGTTCAACGTCATCACCCCGATCACCACGCCGAGCGTCGAGATGATGGTGATCAGCGAGATGAACGCCTCCTTGCGCTTGGCACGCAGGTAACGCAGTCCGATGAACAGCTCGTAGCGCATGGGTCTACGTTGGAGCGTGAAGCGTGGGAGCGTGCGAGTGTTGGTCTGTGTTCTGGACCGCTCTCATGCTCCCACTCACGCTCTCACGGGCATCTACTTCCGCTCCGGGCGCATGTGGGGGAACAGGATGACGTCGCGGATCGACGGCGCGTTGGTGAACAGCATGACGAGGCGATCGATGCCGATACCCTCGCCGGCCGCCGGCGGCATGCCGTGCTCGAGGGCGCGCACGAAGTCTTCGTCCATCACGTGCGCCTCTTCGTCGCCGGCGGCACGTGCCTGCAGCTGCTCTTCGAAGCGCGCGCGTTGATCGTCGGGATCGTTGAGCTCCGAGAAGGCGTTGGCCAGCTCACGCGCCGCGATGAACGCTTCAAAGCGATCCACGAACAACGGCCGTGCGGCGCTGCGCCGCGCCAGCGGCGACACGGCCGCCGGATACTGGTACACGAACGTCGGTTGCACGAGATCCATTTCGGCGGTCGCCTCGAATATGTCGGTGAGCAGATACCCGGCCGCCGCCGGCCCGTGATGCGCGACGTAGTCGCGCTCGACGGCGACGTGCAGCGTGGCGGCCGCCTGCTTGAGGGTGGCGAGGTCCAACGCCAGGACCGCATCGAGCGACACGCCGGCGTGCGTCGCAACGTACTCCGGGATCGATACGCGCCGCCACGGCGGGCTCAAATCGATGCTCCAATCGCCGTACGCCACCGTCCGCTTCCCCAGCAGCTCATCCGCCAGCCCGACGATCAGCTCCTCGGTGAGCTGCATCAGGTCCTCATAGGTGGCGTAGGCCCAGTAGAACTCGAGCATGGTGAACTCGGGGTTGTGGCGCACGGAGATGCCCTCGTTGCGGAAGTTGCGGTTGATCTCGAAGACGCGCTCGAAGCCGCCGACGAGCAGGCGCTTGAGGTACAGCTCCGGGGCGATGCGCAGGTAGAGGTCCATGTCGAGGGCGTTGTGATGCGTGACGAACGGCCGCGCCGCGGCGCCGCCGGCCACCGGCTGCATCATCGGCGTCTCCACCTCGATGAAGTCGCGGGCGGTGAAGAAGGCGCGCACGCGGTCGACGAGGCGCGAGCGCATGAGAAAGACGGCGCGCGACTCGGCGTTGCCGATCAGGTCGAGGTAGCGCTGGCGATAGCGCGCCTCGACGTCGGTGAGGCCGTGCCACTTCTCCGGCAACGGCCGCAACGCCTTAGCAAGCAGGCGGATCTGCTTGACCTCGATGGTCAGCTCGTCGGTGCGCGTGCGAAACGGGCGTCCGACGATGCCGGCGAAGTCGCCGAGATCCATCGCCTTGAAGGCGGCGAAGCCGTCGTCGCCGACGACGTCGCGTTTCACGTAGGCTTGGATCTTCCCGCTGCGATCTTGCAGGTGGAAGAACGAGGCGCGCCCGAAGTCGCGCAAGCCGACGATGCGGCCGGCGAGGCTGACCCCGTCGTCGCCGCTCTCGAGTTGCTCGCGGGTCAGAGAGCCAAGACGCTGCAGGACTGCGGCGGCCGTATCGCGCGGCCGGAAGTCGTTCGGGAATGGATCAACGCCGCGATTGCGTAGCTCCTCCAGCTTGCGCCGTCGCGCCGCGACGAGATCGGAACCTTCGGCTTCCACGCACGTGCACCACCAAGTGGCAGTGGCTTAACCGGGATGTTTCAGCGAGTCAAGGAAGCGTCGGAACAGTGCTGAGTGCTGGGTCCTGAGTGCTGAGTGGAGTGCCAATCGCCGCGGCGAGCGATCGATGCCCGCAGCCGATTGCTGACGGCTCTTTCGTGTGCTACGTAGCCCGCACTCTTGAGCGGCATGTATCCGTGAAAGGCGCCCGCTACATTGTGGTGGAAGGGCCCATCGGGGTCGGCAAGACGACGCTCGCGCGTTTGCTCGCCGAAGCGTTCAACGCCCGCCCCGTGCTCGAGCAGGTCGAGGAAAATCCGTTCCTGAAAAAGTTCTACGAGGACCCGGGCTCGTACGCCTTTCAGACGCAGCTCTTTTTTCTGCTCAGTCGCTACCGGCAGCAACGCCAGCTGGCGCAGCAAGACCTCTTCAACCAGAGCACCGTGGCCGACTATCTGTTCGCTAAGGACCAGATCTTCGCGCAGGCCAACCTCGAGCCGGACGAGCTGGCGCTCTACCGGCAGCTCTTCGGCCTGCTCGATTCGCGCTTGCCAAAACCGGATCTCGTCGTGTATCTTCAAGCCCGTGGCAATGTCCTCATGGAACGGCTGCGGCGACGCGACCGCGACTACGAGCGGCGCATTGCGCCGGACTATGTCCAACGTGTAGCGGAGGCATATCGGGACTTTTTCTTCTACTATGATGAAACGCCCCTGTTGGTGGTCAACAGCTCCGAGGTGGATTTCGTAGCCGACTCGGACGAGTTGGCCGATCTGGTCCGCGAGATCAGATCGATGGGGCAAGGAGTGCAACACTACATACCGCTTGGATCCAGATAACCCCGACGCGAGTCGGGACATCGGACCGAGACGGAGTGCCCCTCGGAAGAGGGGTTCGTGACTGGTTGATTCGATCTGCGCTGAGCGGCAACACGAGCCGACTCTGCCGCGCAGGGCGAATCGACATCGCGAAGCGCCATTAGGCCCTGCCGGGCCTAAGCCCTCCGGGTCGGTCCCAGGAGGGCTTTTTTTATGGAGCGCAAAGTCACGGTGCCGGACATCATAATGCGGAAGGGCGGCGACCCGATCGTGGCGCTGACCGCGTATGACTTCCCGTTCGGACGGATCGCTGACGAAGCCGGGGTCGACGTCATCCTCGTCGGCGACTCCCTCGGCATGGTGGTGCAAGGTATGGAGACCACCCTGCCGGTGACCATGGACGAGATGGTCTACCACTGCCGCATGGTGGCGCGCGCGCGGCGGCGTGCCTTGCTGGTGTGCGACTTGCCGTTCCTGTCGTATCAGGTCTCGCCAACGGACGCCGTCGCCAATGCCGGCCGGCTCATCAAGGACGGAGCTGGCGAGGCGGTGAAGCTCGAAGGTGGCGTGGCCATGGCAAACACGATTCGCGCCATCGCCGGCGTCGACATTCCGGTGATGGGGCACATCGGCCTGACGCCGCAGTCGGTGCATCGCATGGGCGGCCACAGGGTGCAGGGACGCCGCCGCGGCGATCGGCCCGGCCAACGCGACCGCGTGATCGAAGATGCGCTCGCCGTCGAGGATGCCGGCGCCTTCGCGATCGTGCTCGAAGGCATGCCGCTCGATCTGGCCGCCGAGATCACCGCGCAGCTCAGCATTCCGACCATCGGCATCGGAGCCGGGCCGCACTGCGACGGGCAGATCCTGGTGTTGCACGACGTCCTCGGCCTGTGCGATCGCCTCGCCCCCAAGTTCGCCAAGCGCTACGCCGATCTGTGGCAGGTGGCCCGCGAGGCCATCGGCGCCTACGCCAAGGACGTGCGTGCCAGCGCGTTTCCGGCGGACGAGCACTCGTTCCATTCGTTGGTGACCGTACCCCGGGAAGAGAAGGTGGCGGCGGAGGGATAGGCGGGAACACAGACGACAGACCACAGATCACAGACGAGAACGACTTCACGTCTGTTGTCTGGCAGCGAAGCGGTCTGTGATCTGTGGTCTTCGGAGCCAGCGACATGCGCACCATCACTTCCATTCGTGACATGCAGCAGTGGTCCGACGCGGTACGGGCCGGCGGCCAACGCATCGGCTTCGTGCCGACGATGGGTTACCTGCATGCCGGGCATATCAGCTTGATCGTCGAGGCACGGCGGCGTGCCGGCGTGACCGTGGCCTCGATCTTCGTCAACCCGCTGCAGTTCGGTGCCAACGAGGACTTGGAACGCTACCCGCGCGACATCGAACGCGACAGCGCGTTGCTCATCGAGGCGGAAACCGACGTGTTATTTCTGCCGGACGCGAAGGCGATGTATCCGGAAGGTTTTCAAACCACCGTTGCCGTCGACCGCGTGACGCGTGGTCTGTGCGGCGCGTCTCGCCCCGGGCATTTCCGCGGCGTCACCACGGTAGTGACAAAACTGTTCAACATGGTGAAGCCGCACGTCGCCGTGTTCGGCCAGAAGGATTTTCAGCAGCTCGCAGCCATCCGCCGGATGGTGGCGGACTTGAGCTTCGACATCGAGATCGTCGGCGCACCGATCGTGCGGGAAGCGGACGGTCTGGCGATGAGCTCGCGCAACGCCTATCTGTCGTCGGCCGAGCGCAAGGCGGCGCGGTGCCTGGCGCGCGCGCTGGCGGCGGCGTGCGCCGAGGTGCAGCGGGGTGAGACCGACGGCCTGCGCATCCTCGCCGCGGCCCGCCGGGTGATTGCCGACGAATCGCTGGCCCGGCTGGAGTACGCGACCCTCGCCGATCCGGATCGTCTCGAAGAAGTCACCGCGGTCAACGCGCCGACCCTCTTCGCGCTCGCCGTGCACATCGGCAAGACGCGCCTGATCGACAATTGCATCCTGAAAGGTTCAAAGCTGACGGCCGAAAGCTAGGAGGTCCCATGCGCACCATGCTCAGAGGCAAGATCCACCGCGCCACCGTCACCGGCGCCGACTTGCACTACGAAGGCAGCGTCACGATCGACGTCGAGCTGTTAGAGCGGGCCGACATCATCCCGTACCAGCAAGTGGACATCTGGAACGTGACCAACGGTGAGCGTTTCCAGACCTACGCATTGGCGGGCCGGCGTGGCTCCGGCGTGGTGTGCATCAACGGCGCCGCGGCGCACAAGGCGAGGAAGGGCGACCTGGTGATCATTGCCAGCTTCAGTCCGATGACGGAAGAAGAAGCGCGCGCCTGGGAGCCGCGTTGCGTCTTCGTCGATGGACAGAACCGCCCCGTCGAGCTGCGTGCCGAGCACGCGGGACAGGCCGAGGTCGTCGACGCCTGGCAGTGACCTGGGAGTTTCCCGGATCGAGAGACCTCGCTCAGCGGCGTTCCTTTTCCATCTTGCTGAGAGCGGCGCACTGCTCGCGTGCGATCTGCGCGACCGCGCCGCCGCACAGGGAGTGGCTCAGCATGTTGGTGTATGCCTGACACTCGACGCTGTTCGGGTGGTCCCGGCACGCACTCTCCTTCGCCGTCGCGCACGGATCGTCTTTGTCGGGAGACTGCTTGCAGCCGCGACCGGGCTTTGCCGGCGGCCATGTCCATGCCCCCGGCGGCCACGTCCATCCGTGGCTAATGACCGGACACAGCGACGGATCGAACCGCGTCTCGTTCGGGTACAGTCGCTGCCAGCGCGCCCACAGCACGTCGAGTCGTGCGCGTTGCCGCTCGTATTCGGGTGAGACGTCATTGGACTCGGCGTCCATCGCCGGGTCGTAGACCGCGCAGATGTCTTCGATCAGCGCACGCTGCTCTTCCATCTCGTTGCCGCCGGCGGCGGCGCACGTGGCTGCGCCCAACGCCAGCCACACCGCAAGCGAGAGCACCAACGCACTGCGGTTCATACAAGTCTTCTACACCGAGTTGGGCCATGCTGCACCTCTTGCGGCGAACTCTCGCACAAAGCAGACGGGCGCAAGCGCGGCACGTGTTCCATGGCGTACGCGCCGCGGATATGGCAGAACCACGCCGCAGGTCGGCGAGAGCATCAGCAAAGCCGCACACGGAGGAGGATGGGGCCCGGTGGCCTCCCCGGTCTTCAAAACCGCGTGGGCGGGCGTGAGCCCGTCGGAGGGTTCGACTCCCTTCCTCCTCCGCCAAACCAATCGGAGCAGTCACTTAGCCTTGATCCGAAGAAAATTCACCGCAGAGGACGCAGAGCGAAAGGGCTCGCCGACACACCAAGAGCGGTTCATCCGTGCCTTGTCGGAACGAGCGTTCACGCTTTCCTCTCTCTCATCCAGAATTGCTTTTCCCCTGCGGCCTCTGCGGTGAAGTTCTCTTTTTGGGATTGAGGCTAACACGCCCCCCCTCTGCATTGCAGGCGTGCGCAGGCTTGAGCTGTCAATGCACCCTGCACAAGCTCTCGCGGCAACCGCGATCATGGTGCGCCGCAGCCAGTCAGCGCGTTGTTCACTGCGGTGAGGATCTCGTCGACGGTGATCTGTCCATCGTGGTTGGCATCCCCCGCCACGCATGTCGACAGGTTCGCGTTGCTCAACGCGATATTCACCAGCGTGAGGATCTCATCCACCGTGACCTCGCCGTTGCCGTTGCAGTCGCCCGCACACGGTTGCGCTGGTGAGGTCGGCGTTGAACTTGGCGTGTTCGTCGGAGTGACTGTCGGTGTGTCCGTGGCGGCTTGAGATGATGTCGCCGTCGGCGTCCGCGTAGCAGTCGGCGTTGGAGTGCTCGTCGTGGTCGGCGTCTCTGTCGGGAGTACTGTTGCGCTCGCCGTGGGCGTCGGGGTGAACGTCGGCGTCGCCGTCGGGGTGGCGGTCGGCGTCGAGGTTGGAGTGTCGCTCGGCGTGGGCGTCGGCGTACCCGTCGGCGTCGCGGTCGTGGTCGGCGTTGAACTTGGCGTGTTCGTCGGAGTGACTGTCGGTGTGTCCGTAGCGGTCTGAGTTGGTGTCGCAGTCGGCGTCGCGGTTGGAGTGCTGCTCGGTGTGGGCGTCGGTGTACCCGTCGGCGTCGCGGTTGCGGTCGGCGTTGAACTTGGCGTGTTCGTCGGAGTCACTGTCGGTGTGTTCGTGGCGGTCTCAGTTGGTGTCGCGGTCGGTGTCCGCGTGTCAGTTGGCGTTGGCGTGTTCGTGTGGGTCGGCGTCGGCGTTTGAGTCGGCGTCACTGTCGGGGTGCGGGTCGGCGTCACGCTTGGCGTGATGGTTGCCGTCGGCGTCCGCGTGGCGGTCGGCGTAAAGGTCCGAGTCGAGCTCGGCGTAACGGTGTTGGTCGGTGTGCGTGATGGCGTGGCGGTCGGAGTGGTTGTCGGCGTCTGGGTGGGGCTGACGGTCGGGGTGTTGGTCTCGGTGCTCGTCGGTGTCGGTGTGGACGTCACTGTTGGGGTGGCGCTCGGGGTCACTGTGAACGTCGGCGTCGCGCTCGCAGTGTTGGTTGGCGTTGCCGTTGGTGTATTGGTCGCCGTCGCCGTGCCTGTGGGCGTCGGTGTGGCTGTTGGCGTGGGGCTCTGAGTCGGCGTGTTCGTCGGTGTCACCGTTGGCGTGGCGCTCGGCGTGTTGGTTGGCGTGCGGGTTGGGGTGCTCGTCGGCGTCGGCGTTGGCGTCCGCGTGGCGGTATTGGTCGGGGTCGGCGAGGGGCTCGGTGTGGCCGTCGGGGTGCTCGTCAGCGTGTTGGTCGGCGTATTGGTAGCCGTGCTCGTGGGTGTCTGGGTTGCCGTCGGGGTGTCCGCCGGTGTAGCCGTAGGCGTGGGGGTGTTCTGTAGCGAGAACACGTATGTCGCCCCCTGATCGTCGTTGCCGCCGACGGTCTTGCCCTCTGCCGCTATGAGCGCCGCGTTGCCGTCGCTGCTCAGGGCCATCGAAGAGCCGAAGAAATCGCCGGTCGCCCCGTCGCCGACTATCAGCTCCATTTGCTGGCTCCAGCTCGCTCCGCTGCGCACAAACACGTAGGCCGCCCCCTGATTGAAGTTGCCGCCGACGGTCTGGTCCCCCGCTCCGATGAGCGCCGTGCTGCCGTCGCTGCTCAGGGCCACCGCATAGCCAAAGAGATTGTCGGGCGCCCCGTCGCTGGCCGTCAGCTCCGCCTGCTGGCTCCAGGTTGCTCCGCTGCGCACAAACACGTAGGCCGCCCCCTGCCCAGCGTTGCCGCCGACGGTCTTGTTGAACGCTCCGACGAGTGCCGTGCTGCCGTCGCTGCTCAGGGCCACCGAGCCAAAGAAATCGTCGGCCGCCCCGTCGCTGGCCGCCAGCTCCGCCTGCTGGCTCCAGCTCGCGGCACTGCGCACAAACACGTAGGCCGCCCCCTGAATCGGAGTTGCCGCCCATGGTCTTCCCGTACGCTCCGATGAGTGCCGTGCTGCCGTCGCTGCTCAGGGCCGCCGAGCCAAAGAAATCGTCGGCCGCCCCGTCGCTCGCCGTCAGCTCCGCCTGCTGTGACACCATCAGCGGATCGACGGTCACCGGATAGGTCGCGCCACGGTCGTCTACCATCGGCCGCAACCGCGCCGGCTCCCGTCTCTGAGCGAAACGCAGCTGCAGCGCCTGCGCGGCGTTCTGCGCCGTCACAGTGGCCCGGCTGTGTATCGCGTAGCGTGCCGGATCGTGCCGCGCCCGCGTCAGCGTCGCGCGTACGGCCGCTTGCAACGAGGGGGGCAGGTCTTCGAGGGTCATCGCAGCTCCACGTCCTGCCATCACAATCCCCACCAGGATGCCTACTATTGACTGTTGCATAAGTAATAGAAAAGTGGCGGTGACTATGCTAGCCTGGGGGCATGAGACCACATGGGAGCC
>Ga0209415_10004468_pt1 | contig 25620 bp, 19 predicted proteins | sample PeaSoiSIISIP2007_FD_187696 | JGI IMG/M metagenome (GOLD analysis project Ga0209415, IMG submission 187696) | Peat soil microbial communities from Weissenstadt, Germany - SII-SIP-2007 (SPAdes) (version 2) | ecosystem: Environmental > Terrestrial > Soil > Wetlands > Peat | place: Germany... | reverse complement strand
CCCTGCATCAGGCCGCGGAAGAAGGTCTCTTCCACGAACCCGACCACGAGTCCCGACAGTGCGCCGGCACCGAGCGCGGCGAACAGCACGTGCGCGCTAAGATCGGGCCGCGGCACGCGCACCCCGAGCGCCAGCATCGAGATCGTCACCGGCAGCATCGTGGCGAGTCCCGCCACCAGCCCGAAGCCGAACTGCCGCAGCCACCGCGGCCGCGGGGCCCCGTAGCCGAAGTCGCGTCGCGTCGTCAGCCGCAGCCGGCGAACGACGAACACGATCGCCAGCAGCAACAGCAGCTGCCACAGGCGCGTCGCGATCTTGTCGAACCACCACGCCGGCATCAGCGGGTGAACGAGCAGGTAGAGTGGATAGGCGAGCAGCGCGGCCACGAGAAGCGTGCCGGCGATCGTCGCGACGAACCACAGGAAGGCGCGCATCGCCGCACGGTACGCGAGCGCGCTGGCCTCGACAACCGGGACGCCGAGCGGCTACGAACCCGTGAGCATCGGGGCGACATCACACACGCTGTACGGCCTGTGACGAAAACGCGCCTCGACGGACGCTTTCGAACCCGGAATTGCCTGTTGCGAACGGCAGCTATCGGGAAGCCCAAAACGGTCTGCCACGGCTGCGCCGGCCGAGGACCGTCCCACTTTGCCGGCGCTATCTGAGCCTGCACAGCCTCGGGGAAGCCGTTCGGGAACGGCATGCCCGACGCCCGGTACTTGCCGCTCAGCATGAAAAAGTCCATCAGCCAACTCCGGGCCACGCCGCTGGCCGGCTCGCCGCATCCTGCTAGGATGGAACGAAAGACGAGCCTCCACCGTCTGCCATCAATAAGGTTGTCTCGAACACCATGAACAAGCCGCGCGTCGTCGTCTTGGGGGCGGGATTTGGTGGCCTCGAACTCAGCACACTGTTGTCCGAGGCATTCGGCGATGGCATCGACGTGACCCTGATCGACAAGAGCGACACGTTCATCTTCGGCTTTTCGAAGCTTGACGTGATCTTCGGTCGCACAACCTTGGAAGCCGTGCGCCTGCCGTACCGCAGCTTCATCAAGCCCGGCGTGCGCGTGCTGCGGGAAACGGTAGAGACCATCGATCCCAGGACCCGACGTCTGACAACCAATACCGGCAGCTACGACTGCGACTACTTGGTGATCGCTCTGGGTGCCGATTACGACATCGCGGCCACCCCAGGACTGGAAGGTGCCAACGAGTTCTACTCGGCAACAGGGGCGAATCGTCTCCGCGAGATTCTTCCAACCTTCTCCAAAGGCCGTGCCCTCATCGGCGTGTGCGGGGCGCCGTACAAGTGCCCACCGGCACCCAGCGAATGCGCACTCATGCTGCACGACTTTCTGGCAAGCAGGGGAGATCGCGGTCAATGCGACATCACGATGGTCCTGCCCTTGTCGAGCCCGGTGCCTCCCTCACCCGAGACCTCCAAGGCTTTGATCGCCGCATTTGCCGAACGCGGCATTAGGTTCATGCCCAACCGCCGCGTGACCTCGGTGGACCCAGTCCGCCGCGTCGCGTCACTCGACGACGGCAGCACATTGCTATACGACCTGTTCCTCGGCGTGCCGAAGCACCACGCGCCCGGGGTCGTCGAGGCCAGCGGAATGGCGGAGGGCGGCTGGGTGCCCGTGAACCCGAGAACGCTGGAAACCAAATTCCCGAACGTCTACGCGATAGGCGATATCGCCAACACGGGAACGCCGAAGGCGGGCGTCTTCGCCGAAGGCGCGGCCAAGGCGGTGGCTACGTCCCTCGCCTCGCGCATCCGCGGTGCGGGCGAAGGCGGTCTCTATGCCGGTGCGGGGTCCTGCTACATCGAGTTTGGCGGAGGGAGGATTGGGCGCGTGGACGTCGATTTCTTCTCGGGGCCCAAACCCACCGGCACTTACTACGAGCCGGATGTTGCGTTGAGGGCTGATAAGGACCGGTTCGGGGCCAGTCGGCGGGCGCGGTGGTTTAGGCTCTGACGCCACCGGGCGTCAGTTCGATCGACACATTTCGAGCAGGCATTCTGCTCCCCGGACATCCACAGTTGGCCGGTCGCGACCTGTCGGGTACCGAATACGGGCGAATCGATCGTTACGACAACTGTCGACCGCCATTTCGGCCACTCGCGACTGGCCGTTTCCTGGCGTTGGAGTCAGCGGGCCTCAGCCTTTTCGAGTGGCAATCTGCCAATCGTTGCCACACGGGTCCTTCACCATCGCGCGCCGATCTCCATAGGGGACGTCTCTCGGCTCCTCAATCGATACGGCGCCGGCTTCCAGCGCACGCCGGTATGTCGCGTCAGTATCTTCGACGTAGACGTAAAGAAACGCAGGCATGGGGTCGCGGGGGCCGAGCCCGCTCACCATGACGATCGAATCGCCAATTCTGATTTGGGACGGCGCCCCCACCGCAAGGTCTCCGCCCGTTGCGAATGTATGCTTTAGGAAACGGACAAGCTTCGCGGGGTCGTGAACCACCAGTCGAGGTGTCACGCTATGCCAACCGTCTGGAACCCATTTGGCCAAGATCGCTCCGTAACGAACACCCGGCGCCGCAGGCCATCCCTGCGTCCGACTAAATTCGGGATCGTGGCGCTCCGCGCGCCTCAGTCCGTCCGACGCAAATGCCCTACGGACGTCAGCTCTTGGGCTGGCATCGTAGCGCACGTTCGTCCGCGTCTGGCCGGGGTGCAGCCTTTCGGGAGCGTGTGATCCCCGCTTCAAGGCCAACGTCCGGTGCTGAACCCCGCTGGAGACTTTGGCGACGGTCCGCTTGCGGACAGGCCGATGGCTGCCACAACTCAGCGCGTCCCGAAGTGTTTGCCGGAAATATCTCTACTGCGTTGGAAACTTCAACTCCCGCTCAATCGCTTGGAAGCGCGGCTCATTGCGCAGCGGGTCGACAAATGGGTCCACTCTTAGCATCGCCAGACCTGGGTCACGTACCTGCAGCGCTTTTTCGAGCCATTCGAGTGCTTTCGTGCGATTTCCCCATTGCGCATAGATCTCGGCGTCCTGATAGGCTGGGGCGTCGCCGAAGAATGCCGTCAATTTCGCGAGGACAGCTTCCGCATCGGCGTGCCGTCCCAGTTTGTCGTATGCCATCGCAAGGCACCACAGACTTACCCAGGCGTCGGACCTGCTCTCGCACGATGAACGCGCGCTGTCAAACTCGGCGAGTGCGTAATACGTCAGGCCGCGCCAGCCGTAGGTGTCGGCAGTGTCAGACTCAAGCGACAGAGAATCGTTTTAAGCCGTCACCGACTCCGGGTAGTGATGGGCAAGAAATAATGTTTGGCCGAGCGTAAAGTGGCTGCGGGCCCCAAGCGGGTCCAACACGACCGCGCGGCGGGCGGCCGCCAGTCCCGCGCCCGGTCGGCCCATCAACGCGGCAAACATGCCGTACTCTCGCAGTATCCGTGCATCACCCGGTGCGAGCGACATCGCGCGCTCCCACGCCTCACTTGCCTGCGTGAAATCGAGGGCCCCCCACGCGAATATCCGCGCCAGCGCCATCTGGCCCTCGGGCAGTTCCGGGGCAAGTGCCAGTGCGTGCCGCGCATCGCCGAGCGCTTTGTCAAAGCCTTCGCGGATCGCCGCTCCGGTCACGAAATACGCGCTGTAGTCGATGAGCGCCAGCGATCGACCGGCGAAGGCAAGGGCGTAATTCGCATCCAGGCGGATCGCTTCGGTAAACGATGCCAGCGCGGTTTGTACGAGCTTGACGTTGGGTACGGAATTATTCAGGGCCTTGGCGCCTCTCAGGTACGCGTCGAAAGCAGCCGGGTTGCGCGTTCCGCCGAGCTCGATCTTGGTGGCGATGTCACCGAGCAGCGTGACCTTGAGGGCGCTGGCAACTGCGTCGGCGATTTCGCTCTGCAGTTTAAGCACATCACCGAGGTCGCGGTCATACGTCTGGGACCACAGGTGGAACCCCGTCGTGGTGTTGATGAGTTGAGTCGTGATCCGCACCCTGTTGGCCGAGCGCCGCACACTCCCTTCGAGCAGTGCCGCCACGTTAAGCTTGCGTGCGATGGTCGCCAGATCTGAGTGCTCGCCCTTGAAGTAGAACGAGGAAGTGCGGCCAGTCACCTGCAACTGGGTAATGCGGGCCAGGGAGTTAAGTATCTCCTCCGTGAGGCCGTCGGAGAAATATTCCTGCTCCTTATCCCCGCTCATGTTAATGAACGGCAGCACAGCAATGGAATGCGGCGGCGGGTTGAAGGTAGCCACGGTCGCGTCAGGCAAGCCTCCGTTCGAGGCCGAGTCGTCCGCCGGCTTAGCTACAGAGCGAACATCAGTTCCATGCTTCGAGAGCCAGAGCCTATCGGCGACGAAGTACGCGAATCCGAGCGCAACCACGCCACTCAGGGCCCATAACGCAACCCTGGCTACCCGGTGCCGGTCATTCGATGTCGTTGATATCCGCGCACTCATGTACTCAGGATGCGCTGTGGCAGTAGACAGTGCAGACGAGGGAACCGGCGTAATAAGCCGCCGGATCCGCTCCGCGAACGCGGGGGATGCATTTCCGCCCGGCACCCGTGTCCATTGGACGTGCCGGAATGCGTCCGGAACATCGGCTTTCGCTTCGGGTATCGAATCGATGACTATTGGGACGAGAAATGCGACCCGTTCGGACAGATCGTGTGTCCGGTCTACCGCCAGCTTCCATTCGCGCCGGAAATAGCCCTCTACTCGCGCCTCCGTGTTTGCCGAGACAATCGGCATAAACAGTCGACAGTCGTGGATCTGCTATCTGATTTGTCGATCCCAAACGTCCCCGCCGCGTAGCTCGCTCTGGTCGAACCAAACCTCTATGCCCGCTGCGCGTAACGCATCGCAAATGCGCTTAGCAGCCTCCCCATCCTGCGAGGCGTAGCTGATGAATACGGCGTGCGGAATCCCGCTCAAAATGCGCAGCCACCCTCAACCATGTCGAGCGTCCCCCTGTTTGCTCGAATGGTCGCGGATGCAGAGGGGGTTGGCAACCGGGCACGGATGGGAGATGCGGAACGACCGGTATTGGGTAACCAGTCGGCGCGGTCGAAGGGCGGGTTTTGAACTGTGGCGGCCGGTCGCGAATGTCCGGTTCCGGGAAGCTCGATTAGCCCATCTGTTCCGCTATCGCCTCGCGCACTGCCCCGAGCGGCTTTCGGTTCGGCGCGTACTTGGGCGCGCCGTCGTACTTCGCGAGCGCCTTTTCCGTGTGTCCCTGTTTCGCGAGCACATCGCCCCATGCCTTCAGCGGATCGGCCCTGTGCGGCCCCGTCTGATTGGCGTTTGCGAGTTTGGCAGCCGGCGCCGCGCTTCAGACCGCCCGTTTCCTCGCGGGATACTTCCCCGACGCCATCATTGCCACGGCTTCGGCGGAGGACTTGTCCCAGCGCCAAGTATTGCGGCCGGACTTCTTGGCCTCGTACATTGCCATGTCGGCCGCCTTGTATAGCTCGTCGGGCGTGGTGTGGCCGCCGGAAACCTTGGCAACTCCGATGCTCGCACCGACCATGACTCTATGGTTGGCCAGGGAAATCGGTTCGCCCAGCTTCTTGATGATCCGGGCGCAGGCCGCATCGACCGCGGCCTTGTCGCGGGGATGCGCGAGGGCCACGCTAAATTCGTCACCGCCCAGCCGGGTCGCCAGGTCGGTTTCGCGAATCAGTTCGCGCAGACGAACGGCAACCTGCACGAGCACAGCATCGCCGGCATCGTGCCCGTCGCTATCATTGATGTCCTTGAACCCGTCCAGGTCGATCAGCAGCAAGACGAAGTCGCCTTGGCTACGTTCGCATCCGGCGATCAGTCGCCGCAGGTCGTCGTTGAACGCGCGGCGATTTGGCAGCCCGGTGAGAACGTCGATGTATGCCATGCTTTCCAGGTATTCCTGGTTGCGGCGCAATTCCGCAGTGCGCTCCGTAACGATGCGCTCGAGTTCGACCTGCCGATGCCGCAGGAGCCTAGTGCGCATCTGCACGAGACCTGCAATCAGCAGCAGCGCCAGGATCACAGCCATCGCACGCACGACCCCATACTCGTACCAGGCCGAATTCACACGCACCGCGATCTCGACCGGGGTCGACCAGTCTCCGCCGGTCCCGACGCTGCGCAGCTGAAGGCGGTATCGTCCCGGAGGCAGGTTCGTGTAGGAAGCCACGCGTCGCGATGCCGGCGTTTCCAACCAGTCCTGGTCAAAGCCGTTCAGGCGATAGCTGTAGCGCCGCAGTTGCGGGTCGACGTAGTCCAGCGCGGCGAACTCGACCGCCAGGCTGCGGTCGCGGGATCCGAGCAACAGTCCCGAGTCCAGGCGGGAGCGCGATGCCGCGAAGCTGTGTCCTCCGACGCGCACATCCGTAATGACGATGGGCGGCGCATGAATGGCCGGGGCGAGGCGCCCGGGGTGCACGACGACAAGGCCGTTCAGGCCGCCAAACAGCAGGTCGCCCGCCGACGTGGTGTCTGCATCTCCGGTCAAGAAGCCGTCGATGCCGACCCCCTGCCCGGTTCGGTACGCGCGGATAGCCAGCGTGTCGAGCTCGATGCGCGCCAGTCCCCCGTCGGTGCTGGCCCAGATATTGCCATCGGCGTCCTGCAGCAGCGCATCTACGCTGTTCTGCGGCAGCCCGTCGTCTTGCGTCAGGCGACGGAAGACCGGCCGGCCTTGTGCATCGCGCCCCTGCTCAACCTCGATCCCGCGACCGAAGGTTGCTACCCAGATCCGGCCCTTGCGATCGGTCAGCATCGAGCTGATGTATCCGCCGGGCAGCAGCTTGGGATTCCTCGGGTCGCTCGGCAGTGGCGTCACCGCGTTGCTCGCCGTGGCCAGTTGCGATACGCCGCTCGTGGTGCCGATCCAGACGATCCCGTCGCGGCCCCTGACCAGGGTACGTACGCGCGGATCCCCAAGTTCCGCGTCCCATCGGCGTTCCAGGCTCAGCGCACCCTTTGGCAGGACAGCCAATTTAAACAGCCCATCCAGGCCACCGAGCCACAGGTGATCTTCGGCTACCAGCAAGGCACGCACATCGAGCGCCTTGCTTTGCATCGGCACTTGCACCCGCTCGACGACACGCCCGTCAGAACTGGCGTGGTACAGCCCTGCAGCTGTGCCCAGGTAGACACTGCCGTCCTGCCAGCGAGCCATGGTAATCACCTGAGACTTGGGCAGCGCCCCGTCGGTATGGCCCGGCTTGGCCGTGATACGGCCGACCGGCCCCGAGGCAGGATCCACGATCTCGACACCACCACTCGCCAGCGCCATCCAGATGCGCCCGTCCGGCAGGGCCATCAGCGAAACAACAGAGTCATCCTGGAATAGCAGGCCCGGGGCCGTGCCCCCATAGAATGTCTGGATCAGGCGCTGGCGCGGATCGACGCTGCTCAGGGCGGAACGCGTTCCAACCCACATCATGCCGTCGCGGTCGAAAAACAGAGAATCGATCTGGTTGCTCGGCAGACCCCGGGACCGGGTGGGGTCACGCTGCTCGCGGGCGATCGTCCAGGTTGTCGTATCGACGCGCACAATGCCGCTCTCGGCCGTGCCGAGCCAGACCTCCGACTTGTCGACCTCGGTGATCGTGGCGATCGCCTCGATCAGTGGCTTGCCGGACTGCGGCGCCTCGAGCAGCCGGCGCGCGGTGCCGGTGCCGGGTTCGACGACGAAGGCACCACTCATCTCAAGGCCAATCCAGATGCGCCCAGCCTTGTCCTCGTACAAGGCCCTGATCACCTGGGAAGAGCGCTCGAGCCCAGGCAGGGGGTATGGCAGGAACTTATCGTCAGTGGGCAGCCGCCGCAGCAGTCCATGACGAGTTCCGGCCCACAACGCACCAGACTCATCGAACGCCAGTGCGGCGACAAAGTCCCGGGGCAGGTTCGCATCCGTTGGATCAATGCGACCCGTTGCAGCGTTCAGGTGGTCAATACCGTGTCCGGTGCCGATCCATAAGCCGCCGCGCCGATCCGTCAGCAGCGCCAATATGGCGCCGTCGCTGGTTCCCTCGGGTCCAACCGGATAGCTGACAAATCCATCGGTGTCCGGATCGTAGCGGCTCAGGCCACCGGAGTTCGTGCCCACCCAGAGCTGGCCGTGATCATCGACGAGCAGGCTCCTGATGAAGTTGTCCGGCAAGGAACCCGGTGCATCGGGATTCCTGGCATAGGTATGCAGCTGGTAGCCATCCCAACGAAGCAGGTTCGACTGGGTACCAAACCAGAGAAACCCCTGCCGGTCCTGCGCGATCGCAGTAACCGCCGCTGTTTCGAGCGAGCCCATGCGCACGAACGCCATCTGGCCATCAAGCGACCAGGACCGGGCATTGGATTCCGCCGGCGCGAATTGGAACAGCGCGCACAGGAGCGCGATTCCCATTTTCATACCGGTCCTCACGGCTCGCAGCTCCGGCAGGAAAAGCAAGACGCGCACAATCAGCGTCCTCTGTTGACACAGGCGAGCGCGGGCCCGGATTGACCCTTGTCACTCCCAGATATAGTTAAATTGAGGCGAATCTGAAGGTCTTGCTGTGATCTGTGTCGTTTTTTCCGGGAAAATTGCCGCGCTGAGTACTGGGTCCGCCTGCTTGATACATCAAGCGAGGAATTCCTCCGTCTTGCGAGCGGCGCTTGGATCCTAGCGCGCGGCGATCGCTGCGATTGCCGCGGCAAAGGCATCCGCGGCGGCCAATGCCGCCGGAGCCTCGACATCGGGCGTCTCACCCTCACCGCCCAAGATTCCGCCGAGCAAAACTTCAGGAATGGCCCTTTTCCCCCGGGCCTCAGGCTGTGGTCTTCGACCCTGTCCGTCTTGGCAACCAAGGAGCGGTTTAGCGCCGCGGAATGGCCGCTTTATGAAAGGCATTATCAGTGACTGAAGTTCCGCTCCCGGCCGGGAGCTGTCTGCCGGAGCCGAAAGCCAGTGGTTTGAGCGTTACGTCCGCTCTTGAACCAGAAGCGGAAGTTCGTGAATGTCTGCTTCCCGGAAGCCTAATCAGCTCTTCTGCTTCGCCGCCGCCTCGCGCGCTTCCTTGAGCTGCTTCCAGTTCGGCGCGAACTTCAGCGCCTCGTCGTACTTCGCAACCGCCTCTTTCGTGTGGCCCTGCTTCGCGAGCACATCGCCCCACGCTTTCAGCGAATCCGCCCAATGCGGCCCCCTCCGATTGGAGTCCGCGAGTTTGGCAGCCGCTCCGTCGAGATCTCCATGTTTGGCGAGCGCGACGCCCCACGAGTAGTACGCAGCGGGTAGATCGGGGGCGAGCGCGACTGCGTCGGCATAAGCTTTTTGAGCGCCACGCCAGTCACCGCGGCCGTCGAGGATGTCGCCTCGGAAGCGATAGCAATCGACAAATGTGCCGGTGGCCTTCAACACAGAGTCTGCCCGATCCGGATGTCCGGCCGCTTCCTCAGCGGGCGCGATCCAGCAGCTATAGCCAGGGTAGCCGGTCGAGACGATCGGGTTGGCATTGGCCGCGCCGAAGGCTTCCATCTCAGTCGCGGCCTCCCCTGCATTTCCGGCCTCGGCCGCCAACCGGCCGCGCACGTGGTGGGTCATCGCGCCAATGGTCGGATCGTGGGGGTCCTCATTCGTCGTCTTGAGTGACAGCTCGGCGGCCTCCGGGTCGTGCAGTCGCGCCTGAACGTCGGCGATCGCCGGACCCGCCGTCGTTGCGGTCGTTCCAACCCCGGCGTTAGCCTCGGCGTCGGCGACGCCGGAGTCCAGCCACGCTCCCAGATTCCAGGTGAGCGCATCCCAGTTCTCGTACAGAAGTTCAGGCGCCAGGCCGGGGCGACCGCCGGCGGCCTTGCGCATGTCCTCGCCGGCGCGCCAGGCGCCTTCCTCGTCCCCGAGGAGCCAGAGGGCATTCATGACGTTGTTGTAGCTGGTCCAATAGTCCGGCTTGAGCTTTAGTGCCGCGCGGTAGAGCACCAGCATCTCGCGCACCGACCCACCCGTGTTGCCGATGGAATTGGCCCAGACATTCAGCAAGTAGGGCCGATCGTCCTTGCTGGCGCTGCCGACCGCCGCCCGGCAGAACGCGAGCGCCTCCTCGCTGCGCCCGCCGTTTTGCAGGTAATAGGCCCAGCGCACCGGCTGGGACTTTGAGTAGACATACTCGGCTGCCTCGACCGTGAGCTTTGCAAGCTCGGTGGCCGAGCCTTCGAAGGTCTTCGGCGGTACGCCGCTGCCACGGACCGTGAGTGCGAGGCCTCCCGACGGGGTCTCGACGACGTCCCCATCGATGTGCACGTCGTGTCCGAACCGCTCCTTGAGCAGATGCGAGATCTCGCCGAGAGATACACCGGTCTCCGGCACCTCGAGCCTGACCTGACTCGCCCAGGCGCTCGACAGGCCGCGCTTCTCCCCGCTTCCGCGGGTCGCGTCCTGCAGACGGCTAAGTTCGTCGAGGAGCCCGCTGGCGATGACCTTTCCGGTCAGGCCGTGGGCCGCGAACCCGGCTGGCGCGTCGAATGGATCGACGACCACCGTGCGCGACCCAACCGCGTCACGGATCATCACGGCGAAGCCGATGCCGATGACCGTCGCGACGAGTGCGATGAAAAGTTGAAACCCGACGCGCAGGCGCAGGCCGAAGCGGCGGATGTCCACCTCACGAGCCTGGCCGCGGAGATAACGAAGGCGTGCCGCGTGTTCGTCTTCGAGGTGCTTGTTCTGGGTTTCAAGCAACTGTGACTGCTTACCCAGGAATTCTACCGTCTTGCGCGCGACCTCCGGATCACTGGCGGATAAACGAGCGGCGACGGCGGCAGCGAACGCGTCCGCGCCGCTCAGTGCCTCCGGAGCTTCTACCGCTCGCTTATCGTCCTCGTCCCCGAGGATTCCGCCGAACATCCCTTCAGGCACATCAATCCCCCGCCGCGCGTCGACGATGTTCGCGGATGCTGTCTGCGTTAGCAACAAACCCTGTTTGGCTCGTCGCAATGTCCACTTTGGGGCGAACATTTCAAGGAGCTGGACTTCCGCTCCTGGCTCCTGCCTGTCGGGAGCCGGTGACCCCCGATTCACAGCCTAAGGCCGGTTCTGAACCCATATGCGAGGTTGGCGATCGGCCGCTATCGGGAACCGAAAAAAGATAGCCCCAGTATCAACAAAAGCAGCAGAAGCAGCGCCACGCCGACTGCTCGGACCACCAAGGTGATGATCGCGTACCTGGGAGTCCGTTTCCCGTCTGGATCGTTTAAACCGCCCGGCAGGTCATCTTCCAGAGTTGCTACCCAGCCGTTCACCAGCAATGCACCCCCCGTGATTGCCAGGCATAGCCAAAAGTTGAGCTGGGCAAAGTGACTGACTGTCGCCGCAATCAAGAGCGCGGCGCCCCATGAGATCGAGACTAATAGTCCCAGCAGCCAGAGCAACTGTTGGTGAAGTTCAGTGTCGTACCGTTCACCAGTATCTCAACGGACTGCAGCTCAAATGCGCCGGATGCGTTGACCGCGTAGTTTATCGTTTCGCTGATCGACTGCCCGTTGACCGTGCCAGTCGCGTATGTGGTCAACAGTACGGTGCTGCCGCTGTTCGATGCTACTGAGTAGGTTTCTGTCAGAGAGCCGATACCATCGTTCGTATTAGCAACGTAATAAGTCCCAGAGCCGAGCGGCCCCGAGCCCCCGACAGTGAGCGTCGATGGCAGCGGATCGATGCTGTTATAGAGAAAGTCAAACTGCCCGCCGTTAGACGAGAGGGTCAGTCCGAGCGGCTGGTAGGGGTTCTCAAGGTAGTAGGCCGTGTCGATCTCAGCGACGATCGGAGATCCGTTCTCGGTGATCGTCAACGAGATCGTGCTGCTGTTGGCCTCTTGCCCATCGAACATCGTAGTGCCATTGTTGGGCGTCTCGCTGTAGATTGCCGTGTAAGAGTTACTGCCGCTGCTCGCCGTTAAGGTCGCCGAAGGAATGTTGAAAGGTTCCGCTGGTGCGGGTGCCGATTTCAGGTTCTGCGGCGTCGGGCTCGATTGCATGGCGCTGCCTCCGCCACCTCCGCCACCACCGCACGCGGTAAGTACTATCAGCAAGAGCCCGGAGACGGTAACGTGAAAGACGTCGCGCAGAGTTGTTTCACATGCCACCCCTTTTCAAAACGCCGAGCTGCTTATTTCCCCCGCTTATCACTGTCAGCCCCCTGTCGGTCGGCCGATCTGTTAATTTTCCCGTATACGCCCTTGATCTGCACGGCATCAAGATGCGGCGCATCATTAAGTGCGGCGCGACCTACCGTTTATCGTGCAGGTCACCGTCTAGGCTTCGGCACTTCCGATATCGACTCCGGGCCAGCCAGGTCCTTTGGCCATGACCGGCTGCTTTCTGGCGCCGGTTTCAGCTAGTGGAGCGACCGCAATTGGCAGCCAATACCGGAAGTTCAGCCTTGCGAAATGCCTGCCGCACAGCTGACATTCCGTTGCCCGCCGCCCGGGTCTGTTGCTAATACAAATGGCATCCGCGACCATCCCTGGCACTAGGGGGAACGGCCATGGCGGAAGGCTTGCTCGGTGGGGTCCTCAGCGGTGACGATGAGGACAAGGGTGCCTCGACGAAAGTCGGGCCGGAGGCCTTGGTGGCGGCCGTGGCCGCTGACACCGTGAGCCAAAGCCCGGAAGTGGCAGCTGAGGCTGTCGCGTTGTTTCGAAAGCAGGCAGAGGTCCTGGAGGTTCAGAGGAAGACCCTCGAAGCCGAACACGAATTCTTTGAAGCCGAATGGGGACCGCGCCTCCTCGGCATACGGCTGCGGATCGGATTCCAAATCTTCGCCGTACTCACCACGACAGTCATCGGAATTGGCGCTGCGATTGTGATCCACGACGCTGTCAACTCGCACAGCGTCGTCATCGACCCGTTTGAGGCGCCACCCTCCCTCGCGGCGGACGGCCTGAACGGCAAGGTCCTCGCCGCCGGACTCCTCGATGTATTGACACGGATTCAGGCTGCGAACCGCAGCAGCGCGGAGCACCGGGCGCTCTCGAATGCGTGGACCAACGAGATCGCGATCAACGTCCCGGAAACGGGTGTCTCGATCGGGCAGCTCGAACGGATGCTGAAGACGCGCTTCGGCCACGACCAGCATATTGACGGCGATCTGGTGAAGACCAAGACGGGCGGACTCGCGCTCACGGTGCGCGGCACCGGCATTCTTCCTAAGACCTTTACCGATGAGACGGGCGACCTCGACAAACTCCTGAAGGATGCCGGTGAGTACGTCTACGGGCAGTCCCAGCCCGGACTGTGGACTGCGTACCTGTCCAATAACGACCGGTACGACGAGGCAATCCGCTTCGCCCAGGCAGCGTACGCAACGGTCGATCCCAGCGAGCGGCCTTACGTGCTCAATTACTGGGCGAACGCTGTTGGCGGCAAAGGCGGTAACGGGGCGACGCGCGAGGCGTTAACGCTCTATCGGGAAACGGTCCGGCTCAAGCCCGATTTCTGGATCGGGTACAACAACATCATGTATGCACTCGCGGGTCTCGGCGACGAGGAAGGCATGGTGCGCGCGGGTCAACAGATGATGAAGGTTGCCGGCGGGCGGCCTGGTCGGGCCCACGAGAATCTGTATCAGAACTACGACGGAGTGGTCTGGGACCTGCCGGCAGGGCGCGCCGAGCAGATCGCCGACATGGACGCCAGCGGCGGCATCGGAACGACGGGCAGTGCCGCAGGCGCTGAAAATCTCAGCGTCGCGCAGTCTGAGGTGCAGTTGCACGACATCGAGGCGGCGGCACTCCGGCTAAAGACGACGCCCGTCGATGAGAGGAACCTGCCGGACGTCGCGACGGCGGCGTTTGATCGGGCACTGCTCGCCGAAGAGGAGGGTGATCTCAAGGCGGCGGCGCGGGAGTGGGACGCCTTTGCGAAGGCCTATGCCAACCCGACCGTCTCGACCTCCAATCCCAATAGCATCTGCTTTGCGGCACTAACCTACGAGAAGACGGACCAGCCGGCCAAGGCAGATGCGGCGCTCAATGCTGTCGGCACGCTCACGTTCGTCGACTGCTACCGGTTCAGGGGCGACGTCCTCGACCTGCGCGGCCAGTGGGCGGGAGCGCAGGAGTGGTATGCGAAGGCCGTGAAGCTTGGGCCCAGTATCCCTTCGGGTTACTACTCGTGGGGCGTGGCGCTTGCCAAGCACGGGGATCTCGACGGGGCGGCGGCCAAGCTCAAGGACGCCAATCAGACGGGACCGCACTGGGCCGATCCGCTGAAAGCGTGGGGCGACGTGCTGGCGAAGCAAGGCAATACCAAAGAAGCGCTGGCCAAGTACGGCGAGGCGCTCAAGTACGCGCCGAACTGGAAGCAACTCAAGGAAGCGCGCGAGGCGTTAGCGAAGCGGAAGTCCTGATTAGACTTCCCCGAAGCGGTCGTTCGCGACAGGCGAGTTCAGGAGCGGTCGTAGGCCGGGAATCGGGGGTCACCGGCTCCCGACAGGCAGGAACCGCCGAAAGCACCCGTTGCAGTCGCAACTGTTGTTGCGGCCGTCACTTTTGCGCCTGCCACCTTCCGCCACTCAGGCAGAGAGCACAGAATCGGCCAATGCCCACAAAGAAAGAAGGCTCCGACCTCGAGCGCCTCGATCGGATCGTCGCCGACGCGCGACGCGCCCGGGAGGAGCGTGAACAAGGCTACCGGAGCCAGGCGCTTAAACTGCTTCCGTGGATCTGCGGCCGCTGCGCGCGGGAATTCGACCACACGACGGTTCACCTGTTGACCGTGCATCACAAGGATCACAATCACGACAACAACCCATCCGACGGTCGCAACTGGGAATTGCTCTGCCTTTACTGCCACGACAACGAACACCAGCGCTACCTAGATCAGCCTGGCACGCTCGGCGGGCCCTCCGGCAGTGCCCCGCACGCAACCCACAGCCCGTTCGCTGATCTCGCGAGGTTACTCAAGAAGGAAGATTAAGCCGACGTCGGCTGAGTCTGCTTTTGTAACACCAGGATCTGGGGCTCCGGTCAGCTGGCGCGGATTTCAGCATCCGGGAATGACCGCAATCGGGGAGCCATCCCGACATCGCGAACGTCCGGAGTTGGCCGGGTGCTGCTTGTCAGGAGCCGGTGACCCCTGATTCACGGCCTACGGCAGGTTCTGAACTGCATAGCCGACGGTCGCGACCGTCCGCTCTCTGGCGTCTGATTCAAGTGGCGTCACGACTGATTTGGCAAGAAAAAAGCACACGATCCCCGACGTGGCGAGTATGGTCGTGATGCCGCGGACCATATCGTATACGGGGGCGCCATGTTTTTTGCGACCAAGAAGACACTAACAACCTGCCTAGTTGTTCTCGTCTGCCTGTCGACCGCGTGCACCACGATGCGCCCGATCGCGGCGGATGCTACCGGGGATTCGATTCGTCGGGAGATCAAACCCGGAGACACGGTTCGGGTCGTCACGAAGGGCGGGCCGGTCCACACTTTTCAGATCGCTGTGGTCGGCGCGACTTCCCTAGGTGGGAATGCGGTCAATACGTGGGCAGGTGCCCCGGACCCCGTCGGGTCGCGAATCGACGTGCCTTATTCAGAGATAGCCGAGCTCGACGTGAAGCGAACGAGCGGCCTCAAGACGGCTGGGTTGGTTGCCGCAGCGGTGCTCGTGGTCCTCGCGATCGCCTCTGGAGGAGGAAGCCATGACGTGGGTTACGGCAACCGATAACACCTAACGTCCGCTGCGGGCGCTGGCGCGATACCAGACGAGCCGGACGTGAAGAGTTTCGCCGCCCGGGACTGTCTGCTTGCGGGCGGCAATTTCGTGTCGCTGGAGGACCGGTCTTGGCCGGGAGCCACCGACTAGTAGCCGATCGGTGGCAGATCGAGCGTTACGACCGCTGTTAAACCCAAAGCGACCCAAAGGCGTTCGACGGTGTCTGCGACCGTCAAGGCTTCACAAACATAAGCGTCATGCGATCGGATTCGCCGATGGCCTGCATCTGCGCGTGCTCGGCTGCGGGACCGGACAGATCCGGTGGCAAGCGATGCACGTTGATGTCTTCGGGGTCCTTGGGATTGGCGTTGATCTCGGAGACGCCGGCCACGCGGAAACCCGTCTTGAGCGCCACCGCAATCAGGTAATCCTCGGGAATGCGGTGAAGTGCCATCGCGCTCTCCGTGGCTGTGGCGAACGGCTTGGCGCGGTGCTCCTCGAAGCCGAAGACGCCGCCAGGCTTGAGCACGTCGAACACGGACTTGAAGACGGCAGCAAGCGTCTCCGGACTGTCCATGAGCCAGTCGTGCGCGTTGCGGAAGCTGAGCACCATGTCGGCAGAATTCTCAGCGCCCAGTCGCACCTGCTTGGGCGGATCGAACGGGATGATCTCCCCGATGTGTCCGAACACGGCCGGATTAGCCTTGATCCTGTCGGCGAACTTCGGATTGGAAGCTTCGAGCAAATGGCCGTGCGCGTAGAGGACGGGCGCGAGAATTTCGGTGTACCAGCCGCCGCCCGGCTGCAGTTCAATGACGGTCATGTCCGGCTTGAGGCCGAAGAATTGCAGGGTCTCGATGGGATGCCGGTATTGATCGCGCGCCTTGTGCGCAGCCGAACGCCAGTCGCCGGTCACGGCTTTCTGCAGCAGCGCAATGGTGCTGTCGGATGGCGCGGCGGGATTGGCGCTGGCGACGGAGCCGAGGAGTAGGGTGCTGGCCAGCAGAATGAAGGGCTTGCAGATTCGGCGGAACATGGTTCGACCTCCTGGCGATGGGCGTCCAAGATTACTCCGGGAAACCTCGAATGCGCGGCTTTCATTGCAAGCGGTCAGAGTGGAGTCACTTACTCTGAACGGCTGCTCCTGGCTGAGAGCGGTCTCTCGCCAACGTCTTGGCCGGGCAAGTTTGCGCGCGATTGCGTCCACACGAGACTGCGGGTGCCGTCACGGTGCTTCGGGTAGACCGGGGCGCGAACGCCAATCTCCGCGAGGGACAGTTTGAGAACAATGCCCTATCGCGGTTCAGCGCCCATCGCTCAGCGCGGCGCGCGCAGCGGCAGCATCGCAAACGCCGCGATCACCGGCCCCGCAGCCAGCGCCTCGAGCGGTCCCGGCGGATCCGCCTGTACGCACACGACCGGCGCGCCCGGTGCCCCCCGCGGCCGGTACAGCGCAGGATCCACCGCGCCGAATAGCACGATCTCGGGCAGGCCGAGCGCGGCCGCGGCATGCGCCGGGCCGGTGTCGACGCTGACCATGGCATCCGCCCGCTCCAGCAGTGCGAGCAGGCGCGCCATCGGCAGGTCTCGCGCCACATTGATGACGTCCGGGTCCTTCAGCCGCAGCCTGATGTCCTCATTGAGCGCGTATTCGCTCGGCACGCCGAGCAGCAGCACCGCGTGCGTCGGGCAGCGCGCACGCATTCCCGCGATGACCTCGGCCCAGCGCTGCTCGGGCCAGTACTTGGTATTGCTGCTGCGGCGGCGGCCGCCGCGGCGCATCGTCCGCTTGTTGCCGGCCTGCACCAGCAGCAGCCTGCGGCCGACCAGCCCCAGCGCGCCGAGCCAGGCCGTGAGCTCGGTACGCGCCGCCTGTGACACCTCGAGTGCGGCCCCGCCGGGTGCGGCCGCGGGCACCGCGGCCGGCGGATCGCCGAGCGCGGGCGGGCACAGAGCCGCGATGCGCCGGTAGCGATCGAGGTAGTGCTCGCTGGGAAGGCGCGGCAGGTCGGCGCCATCCACGATCCACTCCTCGCCGATGCCGGCACGCCGGAGCAGCGACTTGCCGATGCCCTCCGGATCGAGGAACCAGGTGGGCCCGACCCCGCGACGCTTGAGGCGCCGGACCAGCTCCCACTGGTCGGGACTGACCAGATACGGCCGCCGCCGGCTCCTGACGAGGAACAGCTCGCCGACCCCCGGCTGGCCGGTGAGCAGCGGCCCGGTCCAGCTGCCGGAGGACACGATGTCGACCGGTGCGCCGAAGCGCGCGGCCAGCGCGCGGATCAGCGGCGTCAGCAGCACCATGTCGCCAAAGGCGCCGCAGCGCATGACGAGCGGGCGCAACCCGGACGGCACGTCGGTGAGCTCCTCAGCCGCGGCTGGCGGCAAACGCGCGGCGCGCCGCCGCGAGCGTCGCATCAATCTCGGCGGGGCCGTGGGCGGCCGACACGAAGCCGACTTCGAACGCCGACGGCGCCAGATACACGCCTTCCTTCAGCATCGCGTGGAAAAAGCGCTTGAAGCGCTCGACGTCACAACGCGTCGCCTCGGCGTAGGTCGTGACCGCCGGGCGGTCGGTGAAGAACAGCCCGAACATCCCGCAGACGTGGTTGGTGGCAAGCGGCACGCCCGCGGCCCGTGCGGCCGCCGCGAATCCCGTGACCAGCTCCGCGGTCGCGGCCGCAAGGCGCGCGTGGAACCCGGGGCTCTCGAGTGCGCGCAGCGTCGCAAGGCCGGCCGCCATGGCCACCGGGTTGCCGGACAGCGTGCCGGCTTGGTACACGGGGCCGAGTGGGGAGATGCGCTCCATGATGTCGCGGCGTCCGCCGAAGGCGCCCACCGGCATCCCGCCGCCGACGATCTTGCCGAGCGTCGTCAGATCCGGCCGGATGCCGTACGCGGCCTGCGCGCCCCCGAGCGCAACGCGAAATCCGGTCATCACCTCATCGAAGATCAGCACCGCTCCATGCCGCGTGCACTCCTCGCGCAGGCATTCCAGGAACCCGGGCGCCGGCGGGATGCAGTTCATGTTGCCCGCGACCGGCTCGACGATCACGCAGGCGATCTCCCTGCCGAGCACGCGGAACGCCTCGCGCACCTGCGCGATGTCGTTGTAGCCGAGCGTGAGCGTATAGGCGGCGAGCGCGGCCGGCACGCCGGGTGAGGTGGGGACTCCAAGAGTCAGCGCACCGGATCCCGCCTTCACCAACAGCGAGTCTGAGTGGCCGTGGTAGCAGCCCTCGAACTTGATGATCTTGTCGCGGCCGGTGAAACCGCGGGCGAGGCGGATCGCGCTCATCGTCGCCTCCGTGCCCGAGCTCACCATGCGGACGAGCTCGATCGACGGGACGAGGCGGCAGATCAGCCGCGCAACCTCCGTCTCGATCGGCGTCGGGGCGCCGAACGACAGGCCGTCAGCGGCGGTCGTCTGCACTGCGCGGATCACGTCGGGGTGGGCATGGCCGAGGATTGCCGGGCCCCACGAGCCGACGTAGTCCAGGTAACGCGTGCCATCCGCGGACCAGACGTGAGCGCCGGCGGCCTTGACCAGGAATACCGGCTCGCCGCCTACGCCGCGAAATGCGCGCACCGGCGAATTCACTCCGCCGGGGATGAAACGGCAGGCTTCCTGATAAAGTTCGTGGGAGCTAGGCACGGGCACCTCCGGTACGCAGTGTACGGCGCATCGCGCGCCCCGGGTACGGCCCGAACGGTGGACAGACGAATGAACGATCGAATGAACGACGGGCTGAAGAGCTGGATCTGCGTGATCTGCGGCCACGTCTATGAGGAAGCGCAGGGCGACCCCGACCGCGGAGTCCCTCCGGGGACACGCTGGACCGACGTACCCGCCGACTGGAGCTGTCCAGACTGCGGGGCCAGCAAGGACGACTTCGAGATGATCGAGCTCTAGCCGGCTGAGCTGCGCGCCTGTGGCTCCTCGGCAGCGAGCCTTTCAGACTCCACCCACTCGACCCCGGTGTCGGCACGCCCGTCGGCGTGCAGCCGGAACCAGCGGTAGCCGGGAGGGCGCTGATCGATCGCGAAGCCGTCGGACCCGGGCTTGAACTGCGCACAGGTCGAGGGCGTGCAGAGCAATCGCACCCCGCGGCGGGTGCCTTCCCAGGCTTGGTGCACGTGCCCCCAGACGAGCAGCCGCACGTTTGAATGCCGGTCGAGCACGTCAAACAGCGCAGCCGGGTTCTCGAGTCTGACGGAGTCGAGCCAGCGGCTCCCCATCGGGACCGGGTGATGGTGCAGGCACACGAGCGCGTGGCGGCCGGGATGCGCCGCGAGCGCCGCATCGAGCCGCTCGAGCTCCTGCTCGCCGACCCGGCCCGCGGTCATGCCCTGCAAGTACGAGTCGAGCATCACGAGCAGCCACTCGCCGTGACAGGCCGTGCCGCCGATCTGGAAGGGCTGCGCGGCGAGCGCGGCGCGCATCGCGCCGATCTCGTCGTGGTTCCCCGGGATGCAGTAGACCGGCACCGTCGAGGCACCGAACAGCTCGCGCACCTGGCCATAGCCGGCCGCGTCGTCCTGCACCAGGTCGCCTGTGAGCAGGAGGGCGTCCCACTGCGCTTCGCGTCGCCGCGCGAGCGCCAGGGCCGCCTCGAGCGCCGGGCGCGTCGCGATGCCACGCAGGCATCCGTCTGCCGACCCATACAGGTGCAGATCGGTGAACTGGACGAGCCGGACCGGGGTGTGCCTCACGGTAATCTGTGACCTAATTCCGCCTGTGTACGGAGGCCGGATCGGCTCAGCATAACAATCGGCCCTGCGTGCGAAGGTGATCCACATCAAGTGCGGCCAGCGGCCCGGATGATGCGGTCCACGATTAGGAATTCGAGTCCGGCCCGGCCGCGGGGTTCCCGACAGTCCCGGCTGCACCGCAGCCGGCGCGTCCTCTCTTTAACCTATTCCGGGACGGGTGCTAATAGCGGTACTGCTCGGGCTTGTAAGGTCCCCCGACCGGCACGCCGATGTAGGCGGCCTGCTCCGCCGACAGCTGCGTCAGCTCGGCGCCGATCTTGCGCAGGTGCAGCCGCGCGACATGCTCGTCGAGCTGCTTGGGCAGTGTATAGACCGCATTGCGGTACTTGCTGCCCCCGGTCCAGAGCTCGATCTGCGCCAGCGTTTGGTTCGAGAACGAGTTCGACATCACGAACGACGGATGGCCCGTCCCGCAGCCGAGGTTCACAAGCCGGCCCTTGGCGAGCACGATGATGCGTTTGCCGTCCGGGAATATCACGTGGTCGACCTGCGGTTTGATCTCCTCCCAGCGGTAGCGGCCGAGGCTCGCGATGTCGATCTCGGAGTCGAAGTGGCCGATGTTGCAGACGATCGCGTTGTGCTTCATTCGCTGCATGTGCCCGTGGCCGATCACCCGCAGGTTTCCGGTTGCCGTCACGAAGATGTCGGCCTTGTCGGCGGCAGAGTCCATCGTCACGACCCGGTAGCCGTCCATCGCCGCCTGCAGCGCGCAGATCGGGTCGATCTCGGTGACCCAGACCTGGGCCGACAGCGCCTTCAAGGCCTCGGCGCAGCCCTTGCCGACGTCGCCGTAGCCGGCGACGACCGCGACCTTGCCGGCGATCATCACGTCGGTCGCGCGCTTGATCGCATCGACCAGCGACTCGCGGCAGCCGTACAGATTGTCGAACTTCGACTTCGTCACCGAGTCATTGACATTGATCGCCGGGAACAGCAACCGGCCCTCTTTCTGCATCTGGTACAGGCGATGCACGCCGGTGGTCGTCTCCTCGGTTACGCCGCGGATGTTCTTGGCGATGGCTGCGTAGAACCCGGGCTTCGAGTTGAGGCGCTGGGCGATCGCACCGTACAGCGCCTGCTCCTCCTCGCTGCGCGGATTGGCGATGGCGGTCTGCTGCGACTCGGCCCGCAGCCCGAGGTGCACCAGCAGCGTCGCGTCCCCGCCGTCGTCCAGGATCATGTTCGGCGTGCCGCCGTCTTCCCACTCGAAGATCCGGTGGGTGAACTCCCAGTAGTCCTCGAGCGACTCGCCCTTGTAGGCGAACACCGGCGTGCCGGTCTCGACGATCGCGGCGGCGGCGTGATCCTGGGTCGAGTAGATATTGCACGAGGCCCAGCGAATGTCCGCACCGAGCGCCTTCAGCGTCTCGATCAGCACCGCGGTCTGGATCGTCATGTGCAACGAGCCTGCGATGCGCGCGCCCTTGAGCGGCTGGCGTCCGGCGTATTCCTCGCGCAGGGCCATCAGGCCCGGCATCTCGGTCTCGGCGATCGCGATTTCCTTGCGGCCCCAGTCGGCGAGCGCGAGGTCGGCGACGTGGAAATCGTTGTTCAGTTTGGCTGCGGCACTCATTCGATCTCTCCTTGCGTTCAAGAGATGGAATGGGCGCCGTTGTCGGATCGACCGTCTCTGCGAGCCTGACGGACCGCCGGGCAGGGCCCCCGGTCCGCTGCAGCGCCCCTCGGAGGGACGGTTCGGTCGGTTCTTTACCCGGCGTCGGCCTTCAGGGCGCGGGCCTTGTCGGTCCGCTCCCAGGTGAATTCGCTCTCGGTCCGGCCGAAATGGCCATAGGCGGCGGTGGCCTCGTAGATCGGGCGGGCGAGGTCGAGCGCGCGCCTTATCCCGTACGGAGTGAGGTCGAAGTGCCGGCGGATGAGCTTGGTGAGCTTCTCGCGCGACAGCCTGCTCGTGCCGAAGGTCTCGACCATGACCGAGGTCGGCTCGGCGACGCCGATCGCGTAGGACACCTGGACCTCGCAACGCTCGGCGAGCCCGGCCGCAACGACGTTCTTGGCGACCCAGCGGGCGGCGTATGCTGCCGACCGGTCGACCTTCGAGGGGTCCTTGCCGGAGAACGCGCCGCCACCGTGGCGCGCGAAGCCGCCGTAGGTGTCGACGATGATCTTGCGGCCGGTGAGCCCGCAGTCACCCACCGGGCCGCCGATGACGAACTTGCCGGTCGGGTTGATGTGGAACTTCGTGTGCTTGCTGATCCAGCGCTTCGGCAGCACCGGCAGGATGATCTCCTCCATCACGGCCTCGCGGAGTTTTCGCTGGCCAATGTCCGGCGAGTGCTGGGTCGAGAGCACCACGGCGTCGATGCCGACCGGGCGGTCGTGCTCGTAGCGGAAGGTGATCTGGCTCTTGGCGTCGGGCCTGAGCCACGGCAACCGGCCGCCGCGGCGGACGACGGCCTGGCGCTTCACCAGCCGGTGCGCGTAGGTGATCGGTGCCGGCATCAGCACGTCGGTCTCATTCGTTGCGTAGCCGAACATCAGGCCCTGGTCGCCCGCGCCCTGCTTGCGCGGGTCCTTGCGGTCGACGCCCTGCGCGATGTCCGAGGACTGCTTGCCGATGATGTTGATGACCGCGCAGCTTGCGCCGTCAAAGCCCATGTCCGAGTGGTCGTAGCCGATCCGCAGCACGGTCGCGCGAACCAGCGCTTCGAGGTCGACCCAGGCCGAGGTCGTGATCTCGCCCGCGACGATCACGCAACCGGTCTTGACCATCGTCTCGCAGGCAACACGCGCCTTGCGGTCCTGCGCGAGGATCGCGTCGAGCACCGCATCGGAGATCTGATCGGCGATCTTGTCCGGGTGGCCTTCCGACACGGACTCGGACGTGAAAAGGTAACTGTTAGCAGCCATCAGAAGACTGTCGCGCCTCGCGGGCGCCTCCTGGTGTTGAGCCGCGAAAGTATACAGGCCCGACTGGGCCGTTGCCCCTTCCGGACGGGTATTGGACAATGCCGCGCCCCGCTCACCCCGCCAGGGAAGTCCCCATGCTCAACCGCCGGCCGCTTGCCAATGCCATCCGCGCCCTGAGCATGGATGCGGTCCAGCAGGCGAACTCGGGGCACCCCGGCATGCCGATGGGAATGGCCGACATCGCCGAGGTGCTGTGGCGGGACTTCCTCAAGCACAACCCGGGCAACCCGCGCTGGTTCGACCGCGACCGCTTCGTGCTGTCGAACGGACACGGCTCGATGCTGCTCTACTCGGTGCTGCACCTGACCGGCTATCCGCTGTCGATCGACGAGCTCAGGCGCTTCCGGCAGCTTGGGTCGCACACGCCCGGGCACCCCGAGCGGGAGGCGAAGCTCGGAATAGAGACGACCACCGGTCCCCTCGGCCAGGGGCTGGCGAATGCGGTCGGCATGGCGCTCGCGGAGAAACATCTGGCGGCGAGATTCAACCGGCCGGGACTCACGCTCATCGATCATCACACCTATGTGTTCCTCGGCGACGGCTGCATGATGGAGGGCATCTCGCACGAGGCCGCCTCGCTCGCCGGCACACTCGGCCTCGGCAAGCTGATCTGCTTTTACGATGACAACGGCATTTCAATCGACGGCCACGTGCAGGGCTGGTTCACCGACGACACGCCCAAGCGCTTCGAGGCCTATGGCTGGCAGGCGATCCGCGGCGTCGACGGCCACGATGCCGAGGCGGTCACCCGGGCCGTGCGCAAGGCACGTCGCGAGACCGGGAAGCCCTCGCTGATCTGCTGCAAGACCATCATCGGCTGGGGCGCGCCGACCAAGCAGGGAACCGAGGCCGCGCACGGCGCGGCGCTCGGGGTCGAGGAGGTCGCCGCGGCGCGCAAGGTGCTCGACTGGCCGTACCCGCCGTTCGAGATCCCCGCCGAGATCAGCCGCGCCTGGGACGCGCGCGCCAAGGGCAAGCGGCTCGAGAACAAGTGGCTGCGCCTGCTAACGCAGTACCGCAGCTCCTATCCGGCGGAGGCGGCCGAGTTCGAGCGCCAGATCAAGGGCCGGCTGCCGGCGGACTGGGCGACGCTCGTCCACGCAACGCTCACCGAGGTGCAGCAGAACGGCACGGCCGTCGCGACCCGCCAGTCCTCGCAGGCGGCACTCAATGTGTTTGGCCCGCGGCTGCCGGAGCTGATCGGCGGCTCCGCCGACCTGACCGGTTCCAACAACACCTGGCGCAAGGACTCCAAGAACATCACCCGCGCCGACGCAACCGGCAACTACCTCCATTACGGGGTCCGCGAGTTCGCCATGTCGGCGATGCTCAACGGTCTTGCCGTGCACGGTGGCCTAGTTCCGTACGGCGGCACGTTTCTGGTGTTCTCCGATTACGCGCGCAATGCGGTACGGCTGGCGTGCCTGATGCGCGCGCCGTCGATCTTCGTGTATTCGCACGACTCGATCGGCCTCGGCGAGGACGGTCCGACGCACCAGCCGATCGAGCAGCTCGCCTCGCTCCGGCTCATTCCGAACATGACGCTGTGGCGCCCGTGCGATGCGGTCGAGGCGCACGCCGCGTGGGCGGACGCCATCGAGCGCCGCTCCGGACCCACGGCGCTCGTGCTGACCCGCCAGACGGTTCCGCACCAGCCGCGTACGCCCGAGCAGCTCGCGAACGTGCGCCGCGGCGGCTACGTGCTCGTCGAGCCTGCCGGCGCGCCCGAGCTGGTGCTGATCGCCACGGGTTCTGAGGTCGCGCTCGCGGTCGAGGCAGCCAAGACGCTCGGCAGCAGCGGTCGACGCGTCCGTGTCGTGTCGATGCCCTCGACCGAGCTGTTCGATGCGCAACCAGTCGACTACCGGGCGGGTGTGCTGCCGCTCGGGGTCCCGCGGGTGGCGATCGAGGCGGGCGTGCGCGAGTACTGGTGCCGGTACGTGGCGCGTCGCGAGCACGTCGTCGGCATCGACAGCTTCGGCGCCTCGGCGCCGGCCAAGGACCTGTTCAGGCATTTCGGATTCACGGCAGGGCATGTCGTCCGCGCGGCCGAAGCCGCGCTCGGCGACTGATCGCCCGTTCCAGGCGCAAGCCAGAGAGGACTTCACGATGGCCATCAAGGTGGGAATCAACGGCTACGGCCGCATCGGTCGCAACACGCTGCGCGCTCTGTACGAGAGCAAGCGAACCGGCGAGATCCAGATCGTCGCGGTCAACGACCTCGGCGATGCGAACACCAACGCGCACCTGACGCGCTTCGACAC
>Ga0209415_10004467_pt1 | contig 25622 bp, 19 predicted proteins | sample PeaSoiSIISIP2007_FD_187696 | JGI IMG/M metagenome (GOLD analysis project Ga0209415, IMG submission 187696) | Peat soil microbial communities from Weissenstadt, Germany - SII-SIP-2007 (SPAdes) (version 2) | ecosystem: Environmental > Terrestrial > Soil > Wetlands > Peat | place: Germany... | reverse complement strand
GGACCCTGGATGCCGTACGACGCGGGTGATATACTTCGCCCATGCGAAGGCTCCTGCCGGCGCTGCTATTGCTCGCGAGCTGTGCGTTGGCACAAGATCGCGCCGCCGCGCCGCAGAAGCATTGGAAGGACCAAGCCGAGTACGAGCTCGCCAACGCGGCCGCCTCGGAGACCGACCCGGCCAGAAAGCTGACCTACCTCGACACATGGACCGCGAATTATCCGGCGACTGAGTTTATCGATGTGCGGCAGAGCATGTACGCGACTGTTAATCAACAGTTGCAGCGGCCATCCGAGGCCCTCGACACGGCCCCAGTGCCTCCGCTTCTAAAGGTCGAGGCCCAGTACACCGACGAAGCCCGTCTGGCGGGCCTCGAAGGCAGCGTCTGGGTAACGGGAACCGTCGCCGCCGATGGGTCGCTTCGGAATCCGCGAGTCGACCGGCCTTTGGGCTTAGGATTGGATGAACAGGCGATCGCTGCCGCCGCCCAATTGCGATTTGCGTCAGGCCGTCAGCCGCCGCAGACCGTGACGGTCCCGATCGACTTTACTCTTCCCTCCAAGCAGTCGCGCTGGCACTTGGTTGAAGCGGAGTTCAAAACTCCCGCGGGAGCCTCGCGCCCCACCTTCGCCGCCGCCGATTATCCGCTCGGTCCGGGGATCGGCTTGGCCGCCTACGAGGAAGCCGAAATTCTGGCGGTGGTCGGCAGAGCTGCGAGCGCTAGGGTTTCATTCGATATCGACGATCGCGGAAACCCCGAGAACTTCCTCGTGGTGAACGCCTCCGCGAAAGAGTGGGGACCGGAGGCCGTGAGGGTGGTCCAGAACTGGCGCTTCCATCCGGGCATACGCGCGGGGATGCCGGTTTCGGTTCCCTGCACATTGAGCCTGGTGTGGGGACCGGAGGAGTTCAAGTCGCGTGCGATCGCGGGTCAACTCGGTGTGATGTATCCACCGCCGCCACCACCGCCGCCGCCCGCGCCGCAGCTTCGTGCCGAACTATGGCCGGAGTCAGCGATGATCTCCAAGACAGAGCCAGAATACACGGAGGAGGCTCGCCGGGCCGGGATCGAGGGGACGGTCATGCTCTCGGTAATTGTGGATGAGGAAGGCAGGCCTGTGTCGATGAGAGTGATCGACAGCGCCCCGAAACCTACGGGCTTGGAAGAGAGCGCCTTGGAGGCAATTAAGAACTGGCGCTTTCAGCCGAGGATTCTAAACGGCCAACCAGTCGCGGTTCACCTGACGGTCCAAGTGAATTTCCGGTTAACTGGCGTGGAATCCTCCGTTTTCATCACTCCGCCCGTCGCCGCCAAAGCCGCCCCTAAACCCAAGCAGTGAAATACGTCCTTTACTTCCAATTAAATAAGATGCTACCCTCAGTTCTTGAATGCGTACGGTCGATCTGATCCATCGTAAGAGGGACGGGGAAGAGCTATCAGTTAAAGAAATAGCCTTCCTCATTGACGGCTACACCAACGGCGCCATTCCGGATTACCAGATGTCGGCGTTCCTCATGGCTGTATTTGTCGCGGCCAAGGTGCGCCAGGATTCCGGCATGACGGACCGGGAAGTCAGCGCCTTAACGGACCGCATGATGCAATCCGGCGAGTGCGTCGATCTTTCCGCAGTGCCCGGCGTGAAGGTGGACAAGCATTCCACCGGAGGCGTGGGCGACAAAACCAGCCTGATCGCGGCCCCGCTGGCGGCTTCGGCTGGGGTAACGGTACCCATGGTCTCGGGGCGCGCCCTGGGCCACACCGGAGGCACGCTGGACAAGCTCGAATCTATTCCCGGATTCCGCACCGGCCTCAGCGTCGACGAATTCCGGGAGCAGTTGATCCAGCACCGGCTGGCGTTTATCGGACAGACGCCGCAGGTCGCGCCGGCCGACGGCAAGCTGTACGCTCTCCGCGATGCCACCGCGACGGTGGAATCCATTCCGCTGATCGCGAGTTCCATCATGTCCAAGAAATTGGCCGCGGGCATCGACGCGCTGGTTTTGGACGTCAAGGTGGGCAGCGGGGCGTTCATGAAGAAGCAGGTGGACGCGCGCCGCTTGGCGCAAATGATGGTGGGTATCGGGCGGCGCAAGGACAAGAAGGTGCAAGCGCTGATCAGCGACATGAATCAGCCGCTGGGATTCGCCATCGGCAATGCGCTGGAGGTCATGGAGGTTTCGCAGACCTTGCAGAACGCGGGACCGGTGGACCTGACGCAGTTGTCGCTGGAGCTGGCGGCGCGGATGATCCATCTGGGCAAAGTCACGGCGACGCTCGAAGAGGCCCGCGAGATAGCCCAGGCCAAGCTGCTGGACGGCTCGGGCTACCGCAAGCTCAAGGAAGTGATTGGGGCGCAGGGCGGCAATCCGGCCGTGCTGGACCGCTTTGAGCTGCTGCCCAACGCGACCGGCGCGCGCGAGATCGCTTCGCCGCGCGCGGGCTACGTCAGCGCCATCGAGGCCGAGTACATCGGTCTGGCGTCGGCCATGATCGGCGCCGGCCGGGATACCAAGGAAGATTCCATCGACCCCGCCGTGGGTGTGATTCTGGAGGTAAAGATCGGACAGAAAGTGGACGCGGGGGCCGTTCTGTGCCGGTTATACTACACCAGTGAGGAGCGCGTGGAGGAAGCCGCGCAATTAGTGGAAGACGCATTTCGTATCGCTTCAACCCCGCCCGAGGATCGAGCGTTGATTCTTGAAGTCGTGGGTTGAACGCAAGCAGTCTATCCGCTCCCTGCGGTCGAAGCTCAGAAAGCTGAACCGCGACCACAGGGAGCGGACTTACGGTTAAGGCCAGGAGGAGGCCGATTCCGCACGTCGTAACACATCCAATGGAGCGATTTACCGGCGTTCTAGGCATCGTCGTTGTTCTGGCGGTGGCGTATCTTTTCTCGACGAGTCGCCCTGCGATTCAGCCGCGCGTACTGGCGTGGGGCCTCGTGCTCCAATTCGGCTTCGCGTTCCTGGTGCTGAAGACGCCGGTCGCAAAGGCGTTTCAGGCCATCAGCAATGGAGTGAACCACCTGCTCGATTACGCCGCCGAAGGCAGCAAGTTCGTCTTCAGCGATAAGCTGGGCGCGCCCAGCGACATGTTCGGAACCATCTTCGCGTTCCAGGTGCTGCCGATCATCATCTTCATCGCGGCGCTGTTCGGCATCCTCTACTATCTCGGCGTCATGCAGATTCTGGTGCGCGCCATGGCGGTGGTGATGCAGAAGGTGTTCGGCACCAGCGGCGCCGAATCCATGAACGTGGCGGCCAGCGTCTTCATGGGCCAGACCGAAGCTCCGCTCACCATCCGCCCGTTCCTCGCGGGCATGACCGAAAGCGAGCTGTTCACGGTGATGTCCAGCGGCATGGCGCACGTCTCAGGAGCGGTGATGGCGGCCTACGTTCTGATCGCGCATGTGGAGATCCGCCATCTGCTTACCGCCGTGATCATGACCGCGCCGGCCACCTTGATGCTGGCCAAGATGCTGATCCCGGAAACTGGTTCTCCGGCGACCGCCGGCAACGTCAAAATTGAAGTGGAGCGACCGGGCGTGAACATCATCGACGCGGCCTCGCGCGGAGCTTCCGACGGATTGCAGTTGGCGCTGAACGTGGGCGCAATGCTGATCGCCTTCATCGGACTAATCGCGCTGGTCAACGGAATACTGCTGGCTTTGCATTCGACGCGCTTCCTGGGTTGGCTCCCGGGATCGCTGCAATTGATCCTGGGACACCTGTTCGCGCCGGTGGCGTGGCTGCTGGGGGTCAAGTGGAACGATTGCGCCTCGGTCGGAAATCTGCTCGGGACGCGGCTGATCCTGAATGAGTTCGTGGCGTACGTGGATTTGGGCAAGATCGGAAACACGCTCGATCCGCGCTCCTTCGTGATCGCCACCTACGCGCTGTGCGGTTTCGCCAACCTGAGCTCGGTGGCGATTCAGGTGGGAGGCATCGGGGCGCTGGCGCCATCGCGCAAATCGGATCTGGCGAGGCTCGGGTTGAGAGCCGTCGCTTGCGGAACCATGGCCAACTTCATGTCCGCCTGCATCGCGGGGATGATGATATGAGCGGATCGGGTAGAAGCAGGATCGGAGTGGTGCTCGGAAGCGGTTTGGGCGCCTTCGCCGATACGTTGGATTGCCGCAAGGAAACTCCTTACGCGGAGATTCCGGGTTGGCCCATATCCACGGCGGACGGCCATGCGGGCAACCTTGTCACCGGATGCATTGCGGGAACCGAGGTTATTGTCCTAGCCGGTCGCGCGCACCTTTATGAAGGCTATACTGCGCAACAGGTCGCCTTCGGAATGTTCGAACTGGCGCGCCGCGGAGTCAAAAGCGTGGTCCTGACCAACGCCGCGGGAGGCATCAATCTATCCTACCGGCCCGGCCAGTTGGTCCTGATTGCCGATCACATCAACTTGCTGGGCGCGAATCCGCTCAGCGGCCCCAACGACGAATCGCAGGGCCCTCGCTTTCCGGATATGAGCGAGGCCTATTCGCGCGCCTATCGCGAGATCGCCAAGGAGGCGGGAGCGGAGATGGGTCTGACGCTGGAGGAAGGCGTTTACGCCGCCGTTCCCGGCCCCAGCTACGAAACTCCCGCGGAGATCCGCTTTCTGCGGACGATTGGCGCGGACTTAGTGGGCATGTCCACCGCGCCGGAGACCATCGCCGCGAATTATCTGGGCATGAAGGTGCTTGCGATTTCGTGCGTCACCAACATGGCCGCGGGAGTCCAGGAGCAAAAGCTGGTCCACCAAGAGGTGCTCGACATCGGAGCCCAAGCGCGGGAGACCCTGGCGGCGCTGTTGCGGAGGGTGTTGCCCCGGCTCACCGTCTGATCCGCGCATTCCATCGAATCTTCGGACTCTATCTGACCTGCCATCCGTGGCTTAGCGTTTTCGCTCCCCGCCATCCGCGCCATCCCCGTGTAATTTTGAATCAAGAGTTCGGATGTCTCATTGCATCCGGATCACGCGAGCGTGGAGAGTACTCGAGTCACCCTGCGCGGACGTTACACGATGAGTCGTGCCGTTGAGGTTCAGCGGCCGTGTTCCCGAGGGGCGTTACAAATCGGGCAAGGGGTGCCCCTTCGATCTTTGACAACCGAGCGAGGCGCGCGACACGTGTCTCCGCGACACGTGTCTCTACGTGGCCGCGCCCTCGCTCAGCAGCCTCTGGCTGCTCTTGCGCTGCTCTTGCTTGTGCACATCTTTGGCCTGATACATCCGGCGATCCGCTTCGGTCAGCAACGCCTTGGGATCCTCGCCGTCCTCCGGATAGATCGCGATCCCCACGCTGAGAGAAAGGCAGTGCTCGCCGCAGACCGCCCAGCCGGCTTCCACCGTAACCGCCTCCAGCCGGGTCGCGTAGGCCTTGCCTAAGTCTTCCTTGAGCCCCGGAACCACCACCACGAATTCATCTCCGCCCAGTCGCGCCAGGTAATCGGAGCTGCGGCAGATTTCCTTGAGGTCTTGCGCCACGCGTTGCAGAACTTCATTGCCGCGCACATGCCCGAAGCGGTCGTTCACCTGTTTGAAGCCGTTCAAATCGCACACCAGCACGCCGATGTTGGCCTTCTCCCGGCTGGCTCTCGATAGCTCCCGTTCCAGATGCAAAGCCAGAGACCGGTTGTTGGCGACGCCCGTGAGATGGTCCGTCGCCGCCAGATTCTCCGCATCCTGATACCGCAGCGCACCCTCCAGCGCTACGCCGATATGTGCCGCCGCCGCTTTGACGAAGCGAAGATGGTCGCGGGTGAAGGCATCGCGGCTGACGTGGTACAAGGTAAGGACGCCGACCGGGCCTTCCCGGCCTTCCAGAGGCATCGCCAAAGCGGATTGCAGCGGATGAATCATCGCCGCGTCCTGGATGTAACAGCATTCCAGGCCCGGGTTTCCGTTCAGGACCGGAATGTTATCGCGAAGAGCCCGGCCCGACAAACTGGCCGGGATCGGCACGGGCTCTTTCAGGAAGCGGTGCTTGTTCCTTCCCAACAGGCTCACGGGCTCGACCTTTTCCCCGCGGCGAATGTAGAGCGCCAGCGTATCGTAGTGTATGATCTGCCCCAGGCATTTCTCGGCCGCGGCCGCGATCTCTTCGAACTCCATCGAAGGCGCCACATCGCTCGCCAAGATTTGCAATAGCTGAGTTTCCTGCCGGGCGGATACAATCGGACTCACCACGGAGCTGGCCGACAAGTCGGATTCCACCAGCAGCCTGGCCGCTAGCTTGCCCAAGTCTCGCGAAGACGATGGGGATGTCGAGATGCCCGTCTGATTGGGCCTGGCTTCCTCCCACGCCTTGCTTTCCAATTCCATGTAGCGGCGCTCGAGAATCGCTATCACGCGGGGATCGAAGCTCTTCCCGCTCTCCTGAATCAACTGCTCCATCGCGTCGCGTATGGGAAGAGCCCTTCGGAACGGACGGTCTGAAGCCAGCGCGTCCAGCGAATCCACCACCGCCAGAATCCGCGCGCCGATGGGAATCTGGTCGCCCCTCAAGCCCGCCGGATATCCTGTTCCATCCCACTTTTCATGATGCGTCTGCACGATCGCTCGCACACCCACCGGGAAATTCATTCGCGCCAGCATTTCGGCGCCGGTCACCGGATGCGTTTTTACCTTCTCCCATTCGTCCTGCGTGAGCGTCCCGGGCTTCAGCAGGATGTGGTCGGGAACTCCCAACTGGCCGATGTTATAGACCAGCGTCGCGACGTGAAGATCTTCCAGATCCACCGCGTTCAATCCCAGTTCCTTGCCCAATGCCTTGGCGTAAACCTGCACGCGATGCAGGTGCTGGTTGGCGGAGTAGTCCCTGGCGTTGATTACCACGGAAAGGGTCTCGAGCGTACGCTGATGCAGCAATGCCAGCTCCGCCGCATGATTTTCCCGCGCCACCGACCAGGCTCGATATCCGCGATCCAGTACGAACAGAATCGGCAGCGTAATCACTGCCGCGTGCACCCCCGATTCCACGCTGGCGCAGCGCACCAGGTAGGCCAGGTAAGCCGCCGCGATGAACCAGGGCAACACCGGCCGGCATTCGCTCCGGTAGATTCCGACCAGCGGGGAGCCGCCCTTGTTCAGCAGGGTGCGCGCCAGACCGTAGTTGAACAAGAGCACGAAGGAGCTGGCGATAATCGGCAGTGGGAACAGCGCCGACGCATGCCAATTCGCCGTCATCCTGTACGCGAGTTGCGCCGACGCCAGCCCGATGGTGATGTTGGCCACCGCGAACAATATGGTCATGAGCGGAGGCCGGCCGCGATCTCTTTGCAGTTCATTCAGCAGCGTGACCGTGAAGGCGATGAACAGCAGCTCCGGCAGGTTCAGGTCCTCCACTCCCAACAGCAGAACCAGGAATCCGGCCGGCAGCAGACTATGGCCGGTGATCAGCCGCAGGCCCAACACCGCGGCGTTGGCGCAAACCAGGTACAACAAGAATTGCTTCACATCCTGAGACTTCGCCGCCGACAGTACCAGAAAGCACGTGGCCGCGCCAACTACCGTATACAGCGCCGCCCATATCCCGACTTTGTCGCGGAGTATTTTCACAGTTTCTTCCAGTTGGATCTTCCGAACTAGGTGAAAGCAGTTTACATGCCGCTCCCGCTGGTGAGCTAAAGCTTTGACAAGTAAAGGCGATGCATGGATTGTGACCGCACCAGACCCGCCCCAGGTGTCGCAGAGCGACGATTTGTCGCTTCCGGGCGCGACAAAGTGTCCTGGAACAAGCCGCTTAGGCGCTCTTAATCTCGGTCCACAAGCGGTCCCGCAGTCTTTGCGAAGCGGCCGATTGCGGCTCAAACCATTCCCCCCGCGCGAGCGTCTGAAGCGACGGATAAAGCACTGGATTATCACGCAGTTCCGGCGGGAGCAGGGCATGCGCCGCCTCGTTGGCTGTGGCGGTCTGCACCGCTGCGACGATCCTGGCCGAGACAACCGGGCGAAGCAGATAATCGATAAACCGGTGTGCGGCCTCCTGACGGCGGCTTTCGCGCAGGATCGCCATGGTATCGGCGAAGCGAGCAAACCCCTCCCGCGGAAACGTGAACGCCAGTTTGCCGGGAGCGGCCGCGATCGCCTGCGCCGCCGTGACCGCCCAAGCCTGCGCCGCCGCCACGTCTCCCGCCACCAGTTGATCCCGCGCCTCCGCGTTCAGATACGCCCGCACCAAACGCTTTTGGGCGATGGCCTCCTTCTGGGCCTTTTCAAGCTCCCCCGGATGGCTGGAGTTCAGCGAATATCCCAGCATCTTCAGGCATGCGCCCAGAACCTCGGGAGGATCGTCGAGCATCGTGATCTTCCCCGCCAGACGTCCGTCCCACAAATCCCTCCAGGATTCAGGAGCCGGCTGTAACCCGCTTTGATACACGATGCCGGTGACGCCCCACATATACGGAACGTTCCAGCGCAGCTCCGGGTCCCAGGGCGGACGCCGAAACGACGCCTCCAGCGCATTCAGATTGGGCAGCCATTCCGCGTGCAGAGGCGCGAGCAATCCCATGTCCCGCATCGGCTGAATGTATTCGGCCGAAGGAAAGACGACGTCCCAGCCCGAATTGCCGCTCATCACCTTGGCCAGCATCTCCGGAATGCTTTCGTAGGTTCCGTAGCGGACATCGATGCCGGACTCCTGCTCGAAATTCGCAATCGTATCCGGCGCGACGTAGTCGGACCAGTTGTAGACGTTGAGGCGGGGACGGCGCGAGCAGGCCGCTGCTCCGGCGAAACCCATCAGGAACGTGCGCCGTCTCGTTTTCAAGGGTGATCTCTCTGACAACATTACCAGCCCATGGCATCCTATTGCCGCTCCTTCTACTGCTGGCGAATGTTGTTTGCGCGCAGAACGTTCCGACGTTCACCTATTCATCCTCCCTGTGGGCTGGGGATCAGGTTGGGATCAGCGCGATCGCCACCGACTCCGCTGGAAACACCTACCTAACCGGGACCACCCAGCCGGGGGCGATCGCAACGACCCCGGGCGCATTTCAATCTCAAGACAACAGCAGCGGATATTGCGGGTTCGTGGAGTTCGTTGGCGTTGGGATTCCGTGCACCGGATCCTTCGTCGAAAAGCTGGACCCAACGGGAGCGGTGGTCTTTGCCACCTACCTCTCAGGCAACGGGGACACCTTTGCAAACGCCATTGCCGTCGACCAGCAGGGCAACATTTATATTGGGGGCGCAACGTCGCCCCCCGTCCCGGGCACCAACACCTTCCCGGTGACTCCTGGCGCTGCCTTTACGAATCCAGGCCCCGGATTCATTGTGAAGCTGAACCCCTCCGGCGGCCAACTGGTGTACTCAACCTTTATCCCCGCGAGTGTCGGAGGGCTTGCCCTCGATCTTGAGGGGAACTGCTACTTCATCGGAGAGACAATGTTTGGACCCGCATTTCCAACGACACCGGGCGCATTTCAGACCGCGCCGAAATCGAGCAGCAATTTCTTCCCCGGTGTCGTAGCCAAGCTGAACGCCTCCGGCTCCGCGCTGGTCTACGCGACCTATCTTTCCGGAAGCGGATCGGCAAGCGGCGGCGACTACCTGACCTCGATTGCGGTGGACGCCGCCGGAGATGCTTTCATCGCAGGGTCGACAGAGTCGCCGGACTTCCCGACGACGCCGGGAGCATTCCTGACCGCCAATCCAGGGGCACCGGTCTTCGCGTCCCGCAACGGTAACCCGAGCATATTCCTGACGAAGCTGAATCCGCAAGGCAGCGGTTTGGTCTATTCGAGTTATCTCGGCGTGTCCCCGGGCAACGGATTTTCGGTGTCTGTGAAGCTGGATGCCCAAGGCACGCCCTTCGTGGGCGGTTCAACCGTTCCCTACGTTGCGCCGTTTCCGACCACCCCCGGCGCAAACACCAGCACCAGCGGGATCGTCGCCGGGTTTCTCACGCGTTTCAGCGCGGACGGCTCCTCTCTCATCTATTCCACCTACCTCTCAACGGGCTTCACCAGCGGGGCGGCTCTCGATGTCGATAGCGCCGGCAATGCCGTGGTTGCGGGCACAGCCGCATCCAGCGGCTACCCGAATGACCCATACACGACTCTGCCCACCGGCGTCGGCGCGTTCCAGCCGAGCTATGCGGGCGGCTCGTCCGATATCTATGTGGAGAGATTCACGCCGCAGGGCCAGCTCGCAGGCGCGACGTATTTGGGCGGGTCGCAAGCCGACGGAGCGGCCCTGATCGCCCTGGAGCCGAATGGCTCCGTGGTCATAACCGGAGTCACTCAGTCACTGGATTTCCCCAGCCTCGGGCCTGGAATCGTCCCGCCTTCCCCGCAGGGTCTGGACTTCGTTACCAGCATCTTCGTTTCGTTGACGGCGGAGAACGCCGCCAGCTACGTTTCCGCTGGGATCGCTCCGGGCGAGATCGTTTCGCTGCGTGGTTATGGGATCGGTCCAGCCACGGGCGTGAATGCGGCGGGTCCGGCTTTACCCACACAACTAGCGGGTGTTCAGGTCACCATCGGCGGATTCGCGGCTCCGCTGTTTTACGTGCAGTCGCAAGGGATTAACGCTCAGGTTCCCTGGGAAATCGCGGGCCAAACATCCGCGGCGGTAGAGGTTTTCTATCCTGGCGTTCCATCGACCGGAACACCCGTCGTGGTGACGCCCGCTCTGCCCGGCATTTTCTATATCCAGAATTCCGATTCCTCGTTCAACTCGCCGTCGAATCCGGCGAGGGCTGAGGATTATGTGTCGGTGTATGGCACCGGAGGCGGTGCGATGAATCCACCCGGCGTCACAGGGCAATCATGGCCGCTGGCCCCTTTGTCCCGATTCATGCAACCTGTCTCGATCATGGTGGGAGGCGAAGGCGTCCTGTACATGCTGTACTCCGGCTCCGCTCCCACGCTCGAATCCGGATTTTTTCAGATCAACGTTCAGCTGCCCCCGGGGTTGACGCCTGGGGCGCAGTTTCTGAGCGTGAACATCGGAGGCGTAACCAGCGCGCCGGTGGCGATATCGATTCAGTGACCGATTTACTTCGCCCGCAATCTCTCCGAAGCCAGCACCAGCGCTCCCAACCCCGCCACGATGATGGTCGAGACCGCGTTGAGCATCGGGCTGACGCCGCGTCGCGCCAGCGCATAGATCACCATCGGCAGCGTCTGCGAATCCACGCCGGCGACCAGACTGGTGATCACATAGTCGTCGATTGAAACTGTGAACGCCAGCATCGCGGCGGCGGCGATGGCCGGAGCCAGATACGGAACCGTCACCGTGCGAAACGCCGAGAACTCGGTCGCGCCCAGGTCCATCGCGGCTTCTTCCAACGCCGGATCGAAGCCGCGCAGCCGCGCCAGCACAACCACTACGACATATGCGAGCGAAAATCCGACGTGCGCCAGAATCACCGTATGCATTCCCAGGCGTAGATTCAGAAATCGGAAAGCCCACTGGAAAAACGCGAGCAGCGAAACTCCCGTGACGATCTCCGGCGTCACCAGCGACAAATACAGCGAAGCCGAAATCCATCCTGAAGCCCGCTTCCATAGCGCGTAGGCCGCCAGCGTTCCGCAGACCGTTGCCAGCGCGGTCGCAACTACGGCGATGATCAGACTATTGGCCGCGGCCTGGATCAAATCGCGATCCTGCGCCAGCGCCGCGTACCACTGCAACGAAAAGCCCTGCCACACCGTGAACTTCGACGCGTTGAAGCTGAACACGGCCAGAATCAGCAATGGCACGTGCAGGAAGGCATAAGCTCCCACAGCATACAAAGCCAACCCGCGTTTCATAACATCTCCTCACCCTGTCTTCTCGCGGCCAGCAGCAGCACCATCGCGACCGCCATCAGAGCCAGCGAAGCCGCCGCCCCGAAGGGCCAATCGCGAGCGCTGGTGAATTGGTTCTGCACCAGATTGCCGATGAGGATGGTCTTACTTCCTCCAAGGAGATCGGAGGTCAAATACGTTCCCAGGCACGGCACGAACACCAGAATCGAGCCCGCTCGAATGCCCGGAGCGCACAGCGGCAGCGTCACGCGCCACAGCGTCTGAAGCGGACGCGCACCCAGATCGGCCGAGGCTTCCGCGAGGCTCGGGTCCATGCGTTCGAGCGTCGCGTACAAAGGCAGCACCATGAACGGCAGAAATCCATACACCAGCCCGAGGATGACCGCTCCGTTGTTGTACAGCATTGGGAGAGGCTCGTGGATCACGCCCACCGCCTGCAATACCGTGTTGATCAGGCCGGTGTCGCGCAGCAGGAACATCCACGCGTAGGTGCGGATCAGGAAGCTGGTCCAAAACGGCAGAATCACCAGGCTCAGATACAAATTCTTCCTCGATCCGCTGCGCGCGATGAATAGCGCCAGAGGAAACGCGAGCACCAGGCACAGCGCCGTCGCCACTGCCGCGATCCAACAGGAGCGCCATAGAATCGCACCGTAGAGCGGGTCCCAGAAACGCGTGTAATTTTCGAGGGTGAACGGCCGTTCGACTCCGCCATAAGCGCCTCGCGTCATCAAGCTGTAGACGCAGACAATGGCCAGCGGCGCAACCAGCGTGAGCACCAGTAGCACAGCGCCGGGTGCAAGGAAAAGGCGGCGTAGCCGCCTCATTCCGGTAACCTCAATTCATCGGCCTCGTTCCAGCACACATGCACGGACTCGCCAGTGCGGAACATTGCGGCATCGTGAGGAATCTGCGCCGTGCACGTTTCGCCATTCTCCAGCCGCATTTCGACGTGCACCATGGACCCCAAGAACACGCTTCCCGCCACCACTCCGCGACGCGATCTTGCGTCCACCTCCCGCGAGATCCGTAAGGCCTCGGGACGCAGGCCCACCCCGCCGATCCAGTTCATCGCGCCCAAAAACGACGCTACGAAGCGTGTCTTGGGCCGCCGGTAAACTTCTTCCGGAGTGCCCACCTGCTCCACTGCACCGCGGTTCATCACCGCGATCCGGTCCGATATCGACAGGGCCTCTTCCTGATCGTGCGTGATGAACAGGAAGGTCACGCCCACGCGTTTTTGCAAATCCTTCAGTTCCGTGCGAACCTGCTTGCGAAGCTGCGGATCGAGCGCGGAGAGAGGCTCGTCGAGCAACAGCACGTCCGGCTCCAGCGCCAGCGCGCGCGCCAGAGCCACGCGTTGCCGCTCGCCCCCGGAAAGCTCCGAAGGCATCCGCGAGGCCTTGTCGGCGAGCTGAACCTGATCCAGCACCATGCGAACCTGCGCGTCGACGCCGGTACGCCCCATGCGCCTCAGCCCGAACTCCACGTTCCCGCGCACCGTCAGATGCGGAAACAGGGCGTAGTTCTGGAACACCGTGTTGACGCTGCGGCGATAGGGTGGCAGAGCCTCGATACGCGAGCCGTTCAACCGGATTTCGCCTTCATCCGGCGTCTCAAAGCCCGCGATCATGCGCAGCGTCGTGGTCTTGCCGCAGCCGGAGGGTCCCAGCAGGGAGAAGAATTCGCCGCGTTCGACGCCCAGATTGAGGCCGGTCACCGCGGCGTGCGAGCCGAAGCGCTTACTGACGCCGCGCAGTTCTAAAATCGCATCTCCCGCCACGTTTACCTGCACCGCGCCTAACTGCTGGGGCGCGGCTGAATCGAGATCGTCGTGGAACTATCGCTTGCGCCCAGAATGGTCAACACCACGGGAATATTGTCGCCGCTGGTAACGCCGCTGGGGACCGTAACGTCGATCTGATACTCGCCCGCCGTCCCGGGCGCAACGCCGGAGAAAAGCACAGTGGCGGGAACGCCTCCAATGGTTACGACCGGCATCGTGGGTGTCTCATACAGCGGATTGCCGCTGACGGGAGCGACTTGGCCGGTTGCCAGGGGAGTGCCAGTGGGACTGCCGCCGGGAGTTGCCAGGCCCAGACCTGTCGCGTAGAGCACCAATGTATCGCCGATGGTGGCGGGCCGGCCGCACAGCGTTAGCGCGCTCAGGCTGCTGCTACACGCGGGTAGGCCCAGATTCGCCGTGGTCGAAACCGGCAGCGCCAGCCACACCGTATTGGCGAACTGCGCGATCACGTTGACCAGGGTTGGCACCTTGGGATCAGGGATGCGATAGAAGCCCGGATTCGCCGGGACCATGTTCAGAACGTAGTTGGGATAGAACGCCGAGGCCGTGGTCAGTTGCACGTTCACGGTTCCGCTGGTCGGCAGATTCGTGGGAATAAGCAAATCCACCTGCTGCGGATTCCCCGCGCTGGGAACGCCAATTACATCGAAAACCGGCGCGGCCGTGCCATTGAACGTGACCTGTACTCCTTCGGAGCTGGTGGCAGGAAAGAGACCGGAAAGCTCGTTCGTGGTGGCGCCGAGGCTGTTCGCAAAAACGGTCGCGATGGAGCCGGGCGATGCGGTTCCCGGAGCTGCAAACGATGCGTTATTCACCACGGAAGAGACCCCGGCCAACGCCACCGTCACTGTGCTGGAAGAACTCACTCCGCCGATCGAGACCACCAGCGGCACGGTGCCTTGGACCCCCGCGGGCACCATGAAGTTGATCTGATACGCCCCCGCGAATCCGGGCGACACTCCCGCGAAGACGACCTTGGCCGAGACTCCGCCGACGGTGAGCGTGGGCGCGGCCGCGGTCTGGTTGGGGGCTGTGGCCAAGCCTGTCGCGGTAGGCGGGGTGGTGGGACCCAGGCCGACAGCGTAAGCAACAAGTGTTTCTCCGATCACGCCGGGGTTGGCCAGCGTGATAGCCGTGCCGGCTGTGGTAGTGACCTGGGCCAGCCCCGAGCCCGAAGAGTTTTGTGTGAGGAACGCAGGCGAGGTGGCGCTTAGAGTGATGTTGAACGGAGCCGATACGGTGCCTCCAACGGTGACTGTAATGGTTGTCGCCCCGGTTGAAGCCTCGAACGGGAGTTCCACGTTCATCTGGTTGGCCGTGACGGGCGAGAGCACGTATGCCGGCTTTCCACCGACGCTCACCGACACGTTGGCCACATTCGTGCCGAAATTCGAACCGTAAACGATCGCGAGCAACCCGGGACAAAGTTGCGAGCCGAAGGAAGCTGCGTTCTGCACGGCGGTAACGGTCAGGGTGGGCCCGGTGGCTACGCTCGCCAACGCAATGGTGACCGTGTTGGAAGAACTCACCCCGTCGACCGTGACGACCAGCGGCACCGTGCCCGCGACGCCCGCAGGCACTGTCAAGTTGATCTGGTAGATTCCGGCATTACCCTTCACGATACCGGCGAAAAGGACATTGGCGGCAACACCGCCCACCGTGACCGTCGGCAGCGGCGAGATCTGGTTCGTCGCCGTGGCTTGGCCTGTCGCCGTGGCAGGGCTGGTGGGCCCTAGCCCGACGGCGTAGGTGTAGATGATGTCACCGTCCTTGGCGGGAGCCACGGGCGTCACCAGTGTGTTCCCAGTCACCTCGAAAACTTGGGCCAGTCCTGAGCCGGAACCGCTTTGAGTCAGCAATGCAGGGGAGACGGCGCTCAGAGTGATATTGAACGGAGCCGACGACACGCCTCCCACGGTGACCGTGAGGGTTGTCGCGCCAGTCGATGCCTCGAACGGGAGTTCCGCGTTTATCTGGCCGGCCGTAACAGCGATCAGGTAAGCCGCGTGGCCGCCTACGCTCACCGATACATTTGTCGCGCTCGTCCCGAAATTTGAGCCATAGATGGCCGCTACCAACCCAGGGCAAAGCTGCGTGCCGAAGGAGGCTCCGTTGGCCACGGAAGTTACCGTGGGCGTCTGCGCGAAGGCAGCAGCGGAAAATACAAGCAGCGCGAGACCAATTCGTCGGATCATATGGGAGTCAATTGTAGCAGCTACCGCGGACCTCCCCCTTTGCCGCGCATCCGCGCCAGCGCCGCCATCACCGCCGGATCATGAACGTCCCAGACGTAAATCGAATATCCGATCCGCTCGAGCGGAGGCACGTCGCGCAGCCACGCGAACAGCTCCTCGGGAACATACACGCCTTCAAGCGGGGTCACGCTGACCGCCGCGAACTCGCAATCGAGATCCGCCCCCTTGCGGAGTTCTTCAAGCGATGGGAAATTCCCTGCTCTGGGGACGTAATACCAGTCTGGTGCGGTCCCGAAGTACATCACGCAAATGCGTGGCGAGCCATGCTCCGAGGAGAAGCGGCCCAACCGTTTCAGATCTTGCCCCCAGTCGATATTGGAATCGACCAAATACTTCGGCCCGTTCTTCGGCCCTCCCACCAGCACATTGAAAAACGCCGTGTAGTAGGGATAAGCCGCGAGCGATTCGGCGGCAGCGGCGATAAGGATGACGGTCATGACGGGGGTTTTCCATTTCCACTGGGGAATTAGCAAACCGGCGGCCAGCAGCGCGTAGAAGAACGGATAGACAGGCAGCAGATGGCGCAAGCCGATGTCCACGTGACCGGCGGCCGAGAGCGCCCCATAGAAAATCATCGGGGTCACCATCGCGAACCAGGCCAGAGCCCGCACAGGGCCACGCTCCGTTGTGCGGGCGAAACGCCTGGAAAACGCCTCGCGAATCTGCTTCCAGCGCAGACGCGTCGCCACAAGTGCAATCGAAACCACCAGCGCGACTAGGACCGCAACCGGCGTTTTCACCGCGAACGCAAACGGAAAATAATACCACCAGCCCGAGACGCCGTGCTCGCCCCACAGGTAAGCCGGGTGAGTGCCACCGCTGTGATTGGCGAAATGGGTCAGGCCGGTTAGATACGGATGGCTCCGCCAGCCCAGGCGCGATCCCAGCCACGCCACCCCTCGTCCGAACGCCGTTGCCTGATCCACCGTTTCCCGCAGCGGCACGCCCGCCGATCCTCGGCCACGCGGCAACAGCGCCCCGTCGTAGGGCGCATACAAGACCAGGACCACGGAGGCGGCCAGCGCTCCGACGGCTGTGAGCGACCGAAAGGCAGGTCGAAGACCTGCCCCACGGAGAACGTACAGAACCAGGAACACCGGAAGGAGAAACACAGCCGAGTTTTTGCTCCCCAGCGCCAGCCCCAAAGCCACGCCCGACCACAGCAGCGCCGCCGTTTTCCGGGTTTCCAGAAACCACTCCCACGCGATCACCGCCAGGAACGCCGTGGCCGCGACGGTCATATCGTTCTTCACGTAGCGGCCTTGAGCGATCACCGTGGGATCGAGCGAAAACAACAGCGCCGCCACAATTCCCACGGCAGCTCCAAACCGCCGGCGGCACCAGGCGGCCAAGACGCACACCAGCCCGACGGTCACCACGATCATGGGCAACCGCGCTGCGAACAGAATTGTGTCGGCCGGAATGCGGTTGTGGTACAGAAATTCCACACCGGCGTCGACGTCGCTGGTCATGGTGTTTTGCGCATCCCGCGCCGCACCTTTTAAATCCGGCCGCAGAAACAGAAGCGGGATTGCCTCCAGAATTCGCTCCAGCGGAGGATTTTCGAGCGATGTACGGTATTCGCCGGTGGTCAGATACTGATAACCGCCGACGATCTCGAAACCTTCGTCCCAGATTTGCGCTTCCTGGCGGATGGAAAGGATTTGCACGGTGGCGAGTAGGCCGGCCACCACCGCGATCGCGCCCCAGAACCACCGCTCCGGCCATTGCTCCCACATGGAAGTACCATCTTACCGGCTGTAACCCGCTGCCCCGTAAGCTCGTCCAATAGAACGCGTTGGGAGAACGTGTTGGCGTGCGGACTGATGTACAATCAGAGCCATCCGGGTTATCCTAAGCACAAGAAGTCCTAAGGAGAAAAACGCATGGGTTCCTCGATCATTGGTGGTGGGCCGTCTTCAGGCTCCTCGTACATGCCGCCCCCCCCGCCGCCGCCGGGCTCAGGCCCTAAAATGCAGATTCTATTTGGCGCAGTCGCGGCTTTGCTGATCGCTACGATTTACCTCTTCTATCAGTTGAGCCAGGTCCGTGAGGACGTGCGCACTCAGCTTTCCGATTCGCGCGATCAGATCATGGCGGAGCTCGCCAAGGAGCATGAAACCTCCAGCGTTACCAGCCAGACCAGTAAGAAGAATGTCGAGAAACTGACCGCCGACGTGGCCGAAGCCCGGCGTCAAGCCAGCTTGCTGGCGGGCGACGCCAAAGCTGACGCCGAAAAGCATGCCGATGCGCTGGCCGCCAAGCTCGAGCAGGCGCAGGATCAGCAGGCCAAGCAGGTTGCCGCCGTGAGCAACGACGTGAACCAGGTGAAGGACGCGGAAAGCAACACGCGCTCCCAGGTAGGCGAAGTTTCGACCAAAGTGGGTCAAGTGACCGACCAGGTCAGCGATCTCAAGACCAAGCAGTCCGCCACGCAGCAGCAGCTCGAGAAGACCGTGGCCAATCTGACCACCACCATCGGCGATCTGGGCGTGCAAAGCGACCGCATCGCCACCAATGGGAAAGAACTCACCGCGCTCCGGCAGTTGGGTGAGCGGAATTACTTCGAGTTTAAACTGGCCAAGACCAAGACTCCCGAGAAGGTCGGCGACGTACAGATCAAGCTCACCGCCGCCGATCCCAAGAAGAATAAATACACCATCACGTTGATCGCCGACGACAAGACGGTGGAGAAGAAGGACAAGTCGATCAATGAGCCGGTGCAGTTCTATTTATCGAAGGCCTCCCAGCCCTATGAGCTGGTGGTCAACCAGATCAACAAGGACATGATCATCGGCTACGTCTCCGCGCCCAAGGTCCAGCAGGCCAGGAAGTCGGCGAGCCAGTAGCGATAAGCGGCAAACCCGCAGCCACGAGTGGAATAATCGAATATTCGGTTCCCCGCCGTCCTAGCCTCGCACAGATGTGTGCGACACTGGAGACGTGAGGGGAAGCGAGTTTCTGCGGAGGCTCCAGCGGCTATCCCCCCGCCGGGGAGTTCGCTTCCAGTACGAGCCAAGCCTTGGCAAAGGTAGCCATGGACGAGTTTGGTTCGAAGCGAAGTCAACTACCCTAAAGGACCCGAAGAAGGAACTGGGCGCGGGGCTTCTTCGGGCGATGTGCCGCGACCTGGGAATCGAACCCCGTGACCTGTAGAAGGAGCTGAGATGTTCACATTAGCGTACCCAGCGGTTTTCGGTCACGACGAAGACGGGCGATGGCTGGTCAGCTTTGCGGATTTTCCCACCGCTCACACGGACGGGGCAGATGCGCACGAAGCCATGGAGGAAGCAATCGACTGTCTGGGCAGCAGCATCGCGTTCGCGATGGCTGACAAGAGCGACGTTCCGAAGCCATCGCGGCTGAAACGCGGTCAAAAGTTGGTGCCGGTGCCGCTCTGGATTGTGGCCAAACTAGCGCTCTACTGGGCAATTGGGGAACTCGGGGTGAGCCAATCAGAACTGGCGCGCCGGCTCGGCGTGCGCGAGACTGTGGTGCGGCGCATGCTCGACCCCAACCACGATACGAGACCGGAAAAGATTCAGGCGGCGCTGGAGGCGCTGGGCAAACGAGTGGTCATGGCATACGGTGACGCCGCGTAATACTTGGTTCCGGGGCGCTCAGGCGGCGACCACGAGCGCCCGGCGGCCTCCATTCGCGGACCCGATCAAATCTCTCGTCAAGAACGCCAAGGCGTTTGGAGCTAGCCACAGCCGAACAGAGTGCAGGGCGAAAGCGGGTCCTTACCTCGCAAAGAGACGGATCGGGTCGGCGTAGGATTCATTTCTCTAGCACCACCTTTCCGCCACTGTACTCGGCGATGGCGCCTCCGCCACCCACTCCAATAAAATTAGCGTACGTATTGGCGCCACCATCTACTTCTGGAATGGTGATCGAAAGGAGGCCGCAAGCTGCTGTCACAGCTTGGGCAAAGGCTTTCCTCGCGACTTCATCCGACAATCTCACATACCGTTCATTGTTCACGACGAAAGTTATGCCGACGAGTCCGCGTGATGGATGGGCATGGTATACCGTCATCGACTGAATCAAGCCGTAATCGTCCCATCGCTGCATTTTAGATAATGTCTCCACTTCGGCTCTCAACAATAACCAGTCCAATTTAGTGATTCCAGCCGGCTCAAGGTACTTGGCATCGAGGGCGGGATTGAGCGAAGACTGTGCGGCGGCGGTGGATGGCCGGACAATTGGTCTCAGCACAATTGCCGCAAGAAGTAGACCGATCAGCGGAGGAATTGCTCTCGTATTCAAATCAATTCGCATGCACGCCTCCAATAGCCGGAAGTATATCACACTCATTTTCGACGACCGAGTGCTACACGATAAAATGGACCAGACCAGAGGCGGGTGGGAGGGCCTTGCGCGAATCTGGTAAGATCAAGGCTCGGATTGAGATTGTCGAGGACTTTGTAGACTTGAAGAAGGCCGCCGAGGTATTGAAGCAACCGTCGAGCTAGGACGGCAGGACATTTGGCATGAAGTGTTTTTGCATCTCAGCATCCCCGTCTTCCCATGTCCCGTCCCAAGCGATCATGACTCGCACAACGCTTGAATCACATTCTGAAGCCTTGGCTTGGAATGACGCCATGAACCGAATCTGACTGTGCCATTGGTAGGGAAGATTCGTCGGCGTGATGATCGGAAGCAGCGATAGAGTCGGCCCTTCCTTCGAAATAGAACATAAATCATAGTCCACCGCGCTGCCGATAGTTCGTTTTAGCGGATATATTTCCTGGTGCCGACATCGAATAGGGATGTCTCCGAACCACACCCGTTCATAGTCAGCCCCAATGAGTGAGGGCACTTCTATTCCAATCAGGTGGAGGCTTAGGTCTTTTGCTGGAGACCAGCGCCTAAGATTTTCGACGTGAAGATGGTAGTACCGTACTTCACTCGCCTGACCGGGTTTAGGATTCGAGTAGAATGTCTTTTCGCCTGCCTTATCCACGAGGCTGAACTTCAGTTTCGGCGGCCATAACTTCACCCAAAACGTCTGGAGGAGCGCGGCGCACACAGCTCCAATCGTCCCGATAGCTACCAGTGAGTTTACTGTCATATACCACTTGAACTGTTCGGGGGTCATAGTGGTCTATTGTACACAAAGGCCAAGCTTTTAAAGCCATGGTTCATGAGGGTACGGTTAATGGAAACAGGCGGCGTCAGGAGATTTGTCTAAGCGGCCCGCGGATTGGTTGACGATTTCTGGCCCACCGTTGCACCCTACGCCGCGGTAGGGCTCTGCGGAAACGCAACCCGAGCACCGACTCAGAGGCCGGGATTCCGAGAGGCGGCCTCGCCGAAGCCGTCGGCTCCCGACCATCCTTCGCTTACCGGGTAAGGGAGCGATGCTATAACGAGTCGAGTCAGCGGAAAGCTCGCGGCGAGTGTTCTTGTCGCGGGAAAAACTGACGAATACGTAGGCGCCCCCAACCAAAGCGCTCAAGTCAGTACGCGCAGCGATCGCGATGTACGGGCTAGCTATGCGATGCCGCTCAGGCGGCGACCACGACAAATCCGGTCTCGACGCGCGCATCGGCGATGCGGTTCCACACCACGCGGGCGCGGCCGGCGGCCTCGATATGCGCAAACTCGACTATCTGCCCGGCTTCGAGCGCGGCAAACTCATGAGCCATGCGGAAACCGCTGACGCTGACGTCCATCAGCCGGCCCTGGATTTCCTGATGCCGGGGATTCTCAAAGCTCACCCGCACTTCGCCGCTGACGGGACGCCGCGGTTCTCTGCGATTGTCCCGGTGCAGTGCGGCGTTCATACGGCGGCCCTCGCGCGTTCCGCTTCGTAAAGCTTCAGCTTGCGGCTCAGCGTCCGGCGGGAGATGCCCAGGCGCGCGGCAGCCTTTTGTTGATGGCCTCCAGCCGCCGCGAGCGCATCGAAGATCATTCTCCGTTCCATGTGATCCAGACTCGCACCATTCGCGCCCGCGCCGTTTGCGCCCGAACCGTTCGCGGGCAAACCGATTGCAACCGGGCCGTTGGCGAACGCGCCATTCGGAGCACCCCCATCGAGAGACACAAGCCGTGGAGCGGACAGGGGCAGATGCTCCGCGTCGATTTCCAAATCCGCGTTCATGACCGCCGCTTTCATCACCACGTTGCGCAACTCGCGGACGTTACCCGGCCATGTGTGCGATTCTAGCAAACGCAACGCGCGCGGGGTGAAGGACGCCGCGGGATCGTGCTGCTCCAGGATGTGCCAGGCCAGAGGGGCGATGTCATCCACGCGCTCCCGCAGCGGCGGTACGCGCAGCGTAAGCTGGCATAAGCGGTGGAAGAGATCGCCGCGGAAGCGGCCTTCCGCCACCATCCGCTCCAGGTCCTGATTGCTGGCCGCTACAATGCGCACGTCGGCGGTGATCTTCTTGGTTCCCCCCAGACGGTAATACGAAACGCCGTCCAGAACGCGGAGCAGTTTGACTTGCATCCGCGGATCCAGCTCGCCGATTTCGTCCAGGAACAGAGTGCCTTGATGGGCCATCTCGAACAGCCCGGGCTTGGTGTGGTCGGCGCCGCTGAAGGCTCCGCGGTCGTATCCGAACAGCTCGCTTTCGAGCAGATGTTCGGGCAGCGCCGCGCAGCTCAAATCCACCCAGGGACGATGCGATCTGTGGGAAAAATGATGCACGGCTCGGGCGGCCACTTCCTTGCCGGAGCCGCTTTCGCCAGTGATGAGAATGGCTGCCGAGGATTTGGCCGCGCGCTCAATCTGTTCCATCAGGCGGCGCATTGGGTCGCTGGCGATGATCGCGGTCATCCCCAGGAATACGGTGGTCCGGGGTTGAATTTCCTCTGGCGTCATGTACCTCTCTATCATCCAGGAAGAGCCATGAATTACACCAGAGTGAAACACCCTAAGGAACCTCAGAAAACCCCCGCCACTCTGCGACACTTTGTCGCAAAACTACCCAAACTGAAGTGCCATTGTGTCTCCTCTAAGGCCCCGCGCAGCCGCTTTGCGTCTAGGGCCTGAAGTTTGTATTTGTTTGGTTTCCATGACTTACCGGAGTGGGTTTACCCCACTGCCAGTGGCGTATGACGTGCCTAAGATCATCCGAGGGAAAATCATGCCCGCGGCCGAACTACAGCATATGGAGCCGAAGCATCCCGCGCTTCCGCAGAACGTGATGCTGTGCGTGTTGACCACGGCGCTGGCCGGGTCGATCGTACTGATCAGCTCGCTGGCGAACTGGGAATCGCCGGATCTTCTGAAATATGGCGCTTTTCTGACCGTCGCCATTTTTTCTTCAGGCGCGGTGATCGACGTTCCCAGCGTTACCGGATCGTTCTCCCTCACCTTCCTGTTCGTGTTATTCGGAACGCTGGAGCTGACCGGACCCGAGACCGTGCTGATGGGCACGCTGATGGCGCTGGGGCACTGCTGGAGCCAATCGCCGCGCATCCGGCCGGCGCTTACGATTTTCAGCGCGGGGTCGGGGGCGCTGGCCGCCGCGGTGGCTCATGGCGTCTATCGCGCTCCCTGGCTGGCGGCGCATAACGCCGACCCGTCCGTGCGCCTGGCGATCGCCACCTTGGCGTTGTTTCTTCTGAACAGCGTCCCATCCAGTCTGATTCGGGCGTTGGAGAGGGAGTCCACTTTCGTGGACGAGTGGCGGTACGGCTACATGTGGTTACTGCCTTACTACGTGGGCGGCGCTGCCGCGGCACAGTTGGCCAGCGTCGCCAATCGCTACGTGGGCTGGCAAACCGTGCTGCTCACCGGTCCGGTGATGTATTTGATTTACCGCTCCTACCGGATCTACCTGCAGCGCTTGGAGGAAGAGAAGAAGCACGCCGAGGCAATGTCCTCTCTGCATTTGCGGACCATCGAAGCTCTGGCGCTGGCCATCGAGGCAAAAGATCACACCACCCACGACCACATCCAGCGAGTGCAGGTGTATGCCATGGAGCTGGCCAAGGAATTGAAGCTGTCTCCTCGGCATACCGAGGCTCTGCGCGCAGCCGCGCTGCTGCACGACATCGGCAAGCTGGCGGTGCCCGAGCACATCATCTCCAAGCCCGGCCGGCTGACGCCGGAAGAGTTCGAGAAAATGAAGATCCATCCGGTGGTGGGCGCGGAGATCCTGGAACGGGTGCAGTTCCCTTATCCGGTGGTGCCGATTGTTCGCGCGCATCACGAAAAATGGGACGGCACCGGGTATCCATACGGATTGGCCGGCGAGGCGATTCCCATGGGCGCCCGCATTATCGCCGCCGTGGATTGCCTGGACGCGCTGGCCAGCGACCGGCAGTACCGCAGGGCTCTGCCCATCGAGGAAGCCATGAAAGTGGTGAAAGCGGATTCCGGAAAGGCTTTCGACCCGCGCGTGGTGGAGGCGCTGGATAAACATTACACCGCGTGGGAGCGGATGGCGCAGGAGAAGAGCGGGCAAGCAGGAAAGCTTTCCACCGAAGTCAAAGTCGAGCGCGGGGCAGCGCCCGCGGCCGGGTTCGAAGCGACCAAGCAGGTGGCTCCCGCTTCGGAGAAAGCCGCCGCCGCTCCCACCGACTTCCTTACTTCCATCGCCGCCGCGCGCCAGGAAGTGCAGGCGCTGTTCGAAATCTCGCAGGATCTGGGAAATTCGCTCAGCCTGGACGAAACGCTCTCCGTGCTGGCGGTCCGATTGCGGAAGATCATCCCGCACCACGCTCTGGCGATCTGGATTCAGCGGGACGGCGTGCTGTATCCGGAATACGTGACCGGCGAGGATTATCGTCTGTTCTCTTCGCTCGAGATTCCCGTCGGCCAGGGGCTATCCGGCTGGGTGGCGCACACGCGCAAGCCCATCGTGAACGGAAACCCAACAGTGGAGTCCAGCTATTTGAACGACCCAAACAAGAACTCGGTTCTGCGCTCGGCCGTCGCCGTTCCGCTGGAAGGAATGAACGGGGTGGTGGGCGTGCTGTCGCTATATCACGTGGATCGCGACGCCTTCACCAAGGACCATTTGCGCATCCTGCTGGGAATCAGCGCCAAGATCGGGATGTCCATCGAAAACGCGCTGCGCTTCCGCCAGGTGGAATCGTCGGCCACCACCGATTTTCTGACCAACCTGCCCAATGCGCGCTCTCTCTTCCTGACTCTGGATGCGGAGATTTCGCGCGCTAAACGCAGCAACCAGGCCCTGGCGGTGCTGGTGGTGGATCTGGACGGATTCAAGCAGATCAACGACAGATTCGGGCATCTGGACGGCAATAAAGTGCTGAAGGCGGTGGCCGGCGGTTTGAAAAACGCCTGCCGCGAGTACGACTCCGTGGCGCGCATGGGCGGCGATGAGTTCGTGGTCCTGCTGCCGGGCGTGCGGCCGCTGGACGCCGAAAACAAAGCCCGCGATTTCCAGGATATTGTCGTCCACGCCTGCTTTAACCTGTTTTCGGAAAAGCTGCTTACCGCCAGCGTCGGCCTGGCCAATTATCCCGGCGACGGTTCCGACGCCGAACAGCTTTTGGCCGAGGCCGACCGGCGGATGTACAAGCAAAAACGCGACCGCAAACAAGACTCGCCCGAACCGGAGCGCCGCAAGTTATGGGAAACTCCGTGGGATATCACCACTGTTCAATAGCGCGCTCCGAGTGCGGATTTCTTCCGGTGGTACAATTCTAGGCCTCAGGTGCCAATAAAGAGATTCCGCAGAAGCTTCGCGAAGCTCTGGACGCGGCTCGCCAGCGCAGCGATGCAGCCTCGGAGCATTTTGATGAGGTCATTCGAGACGTGCCCAGCGGTTTGCCTTACCCGGACGGAGTAGAGCGAGTGCGGCTGGCTTCCGACCAATTCATTCGGT